>SAMEA104404100__coassemble_27398_pt1 | contig 1705 bp, 1 predicted proteins | sample SAMEA104404100__metabat2_high_PE_036 | metagenome-assembled genome bin SAMEA104404100 (sample SAMEA104404100) | Balaenoptera acutorostrata | reverse complement strand
TTGCGTAAGTAGTCAGTGTATCTCGACAGTTCTTTCTATTTCATGTCATAAACAATAGTTGCAACGTAGTCATAATCCATAATCTGGTAGTCTGTATGGAAACCATAAGTCTCATGCAGTAAATCAGTAATATCAGTTCTCATGTATGCTGGATAGCATTTCTGAGATCTCAGGTTAATTGTTAAATCCATACTGGACATAGTGTCTACCAGGTCTTTAACTCTTACTTCTGAATGAGTATCGTGTCGTAATACTTTAAGCATAATGTCTGCAATATATTTGATTACGGAATTAGCTTTTAATATATTGTCATAGGGCTCAGTTGAAGAATTATGTGCGTCTGCTGGAATCATTGGAAAATATGGGTCTTTGACGCATCTGTAGTGTTTACATCCTGTGCCTTTCTTTAATTCTTCTTCAGTCAGAATTGTAAGTGCATGTTCTTTAACAAATGCTTTGATGCGTCTTGATTCGGAATGTATATATGGCATTGCTAAATACAGGTCATCCATGTCAAACTCTGGAGTGTCTACGCAATCCATTCCAAACTCTGTAACTGATGAAATTGTGTTGTTCAGAATGCCTGCAGCAAGAACCTTTTCCATAATATCTGTCAGGTTATATGGAAGGTGGTGTTCGCTAGCAATATTATCAAAGAGTTCATTAAGCTTCAGTCTGTAGAATATGTTTACAAGGAAGATGTTGCCTACAAAAATCCTGTCGGTAATGTCTTCTTCTATCAGTCTGTCTCCTGATAATGCAGCATAAAAATCATTCATATCATTATATAAACTATCCATATCAAAGAAAGTATTAGCTGGAAGCCCCAGATTGTATTCTTTTACAAAGGTGTTAATAAAGTCTGATGAAGGAACTTTGTTCTTTAGGTAGTCCTGCATAATGACGTCCATTATTTCTTCGGCCTTTTCATATGGATCATCTCCGCTGAATGGAATAATGCCATACATTTTACCGTAGCTTACATAAAACTCATAGCTGCCATCCTCTTTTTCATATATGTTAACTTCTGAATTGTTATCTAACACATTGCACTTCAAAAGATATGTATCTGAAAAATGTTTCTGTTCTTCTGAAAAAGTAGATGTCTTGTCTTCCCATTGCATCATAATGTGTATCCTCCTTTAGGCATTTTATCTACACTCATTATGCAACAAAAAGAGAGAAAAGGGAAGAACTTAATGTATATACAAATAGGTTTTGAAAACAGCGGCCTGACAATTTGATGACCTCAAAACTAATCTTTAAATTCCAGAGTTTAAAGCGGTTTATTGAATAAAAACAGAGCAGAAGAATTTGTCAGCAGAGTCAGGGTAAAAGATGCAGCACTGGTATTCGGGAGATTTTCTATGGCAGGGCTACCCGTAAAAGGGTAACTGGGAAGTATATAACCCGTCTGAAATTTTTCTTTTGTTGAGAAAAGCGGTGAATGGGGATATAATATATTATGTATAGATAGAATATTTTTACGATTTAAATATATTTAAGAAAATGAGGAAATTCAAATCATGAGTAGTAATATTACATTGTTAAAAGAAGGACTTACCACCGCTTTTATATCAGGTGATGTATCATCAAACCTGGCATATAAGCCGCAGTTTGTATCAAATAATTACAAAGAGGGAAAGAAAGTTCTTGCATCTATAGAGGATGAACTTCTTACATGTGAAGAATTCTACATAAGTGT
>SAMEA104404100__coassemble_24816_pt1 | contig 1863 bp, 1 predicted proteins | sample SAMEA104404100__metabat2_high_PE_036 | metagenome-assembled genome bin SAMEA104404100 (sample SAMEA104404100) | Balaenoptera acutorostrata | reverse complement strand
AAAAAAGAGGTATAATAATGAAAGAAATTGAACGTAAGATTTTATTAAATCCAGGACCTGCAACTACAACAGATACAGTTAAGATGGCACAGCTTGTACCAGATATCTGCCCAAGAGAAAAAGAGTTTGGGGATATTATGAGAGATATGAGAGATGATCTTGTAAGAATCGTACACGGAGATTTAGAGAAATATACTTCAGTTATGTTTTGTGGTTCAGGTACAATTAACATCGATGCATGTTTAAGTTCACTTCTTCCAGCTGACAAAAAAGCACTTATTATTAACAACGGAGCATATAGTACAAGAGCAGTTGAAGTCTGCGAGTATTATGGACTTCCACATATAAACTTACAGTTTCCTGTAAATGAATTACCAGATCTTGATGTGGTAGAAAATGTGTTAAAGGAAAATGAAGATATTGCAGTTGTTTATATAACACACAATGAGACAGGTACAGGAATACTTAATCCAATTAGAAAAGTAGGAGCACTTGCTCATAAATATAATGCGACATTCATTGTTGATACAACATCAACTTATGCAATGATTCCAATCGATATTGAAAAAGATAATGTGGACTTTTTAATGGCATCAGCACAGAAAGGTCTTATGTCTATGACAGGTCTTTCATTTGTTGTTGGAAATAGAAAGATTTTAGAAGAGTCTAAGAATTATCCAAAGCGTTCATATTACTGTAACTTATATCTTCAGTATGAATTCTTTGAGAAGAAAGGTGAGATGCATTTTACACCACCAGTTCAGACAGTATATGCAACACGTCAGGCAATCAAGGAATATTTTGCAGAAGGCGAAATGAACAAATGGAACAGACATAAGAAAACATTTGATGCTATACAGGCAGGTATGAAGGAACTTGGATTCAAGAATGTAATTAAAGAAGAAGAGCAGGCAGGACTTGTTGCTTCATTATATTATCCTAATGATCCTAATTGGGATTTTGAGAAAATTCATGATTACTGTTATGAAAGAGGGTTTACTATTTATCCAGGTAAGATATCTACAACAAATACTTTTAGACTTTGTTCACTTGGAGCGATTACAGAAGATGATATTAAAGATTTCCTAAAAGTATTTAGAGATGCATTAGAGTCCCTTGGCGTTCAAGTTCCTGTTAAATATTAGTGTTTCAAAGTGAGGATAATATGAAAGCAGAAAAACTTATATATGAAATAAAAAAATCCGGTATAGAAAATCTTATAGGTGTTCCCGATTCCACATTAAAAGAATTTTGTAATTATATTAATGGAGAAGGTAAAGATGAGCTTATTCATGTAACACCACATAATGAAGGTGCAGCAGTTGGAATGGCTACAGGAGTTTATCTTTCAACAGGAAAGCCAGCCGGTGTTTATATGCAGAATAGCGGACTTGGAAATATAGTGAACCCGGTTACTTCTATTGCAAATGAAGCGGTATACGGAATTCCAATGTTATTCCTTATAGGTTGGAGAGGTGAACCTGGTGTTCACGATGAACCACAGCATGTTTTTATGGGAGAGGTTACACTTAAGGTGCTTGATGTTATGGATATACCATACAGTGTAATTAGTAAAGAAACATCTGATGAAGAACTTGAAAATATTTTCAAGGAAGCAAACAGATACTTAAGTGAAGAAAAACAATATGCCATTGTTATAAAAAAAGGTACATTTGAAGCAGGACATAAGAACTCACATTCAAATGCATATACACTTGTTAGAGAAAATGCTATTTCAACTATATTAAAGAGTTTAAAAGAAGACGATGTTGTTATATCAACTACAGGTAAGATTTCAAGGGAAGTATATGAACAAAGTGATGTGGTTTTAGGACAACATGCGCAGGAATTTTTAACAGTAGG
>SAMEA104404100__coassemble_21978_pt1 | contig 2063 bp, 1 predicted proteins | sample SAMEA104404100__metabat2_high_PE_036 | metagenome-assembled genome bin SAMEA104404100 (sample SAMEA104404100) | Balaenoptera acutorostrata | reverse complement strand
TAAAACGTTTATTTTTCAAGGATTTCTTTAAATAATAACCTCTACTTAAGAGCTCATGGTGATGAATATTCATTGTATCTTGTACTGAATAGTTAAAAACAGGTATCAAAAGAACAAGCATCCTCATCTTCGCTTCTTTTGAAGGCTAATTAACCTCTGTATAACTATGACGATGAACCTTCCGTGTCTACTGGAATCATGTTCCAACTTCCTTCGTACCATCTATTCATACACCGAGTGCTGGCAAAGCTTTTTTTCGAGGTCATGCCCCACGGAGAGAACTACCACCAGCTACAGCTCTTATTTTTATTCTGATTATTACTGACCCGCTTTGCATGGTACTAAATTCAGTGGACGCATCACCATACAATACTCATTGGTCTTATTTTGTGTAGAATTGACATTCTACCTTTGTATTTGGATTCTTTCCAGAACCCTGCTCAATCACGTTTTAAACGAGACTCAGCAAGGGTCTGGATTCACATTTAGATATAACGGTTTGTTTTCATACTACGGATTATGCTGCCACTGGAATCATATTAGCAGGATGTTTTATATCACTCGCTAACTTCTTTGGATCATAATGTATTCCTTTACACAGTATTGTATATATTATTCGTAGTATCTTACATGAAATCGTCACTAACGACTGCATCTTCTTAAGCGGATTAACAGGTCTCGTTGTGTAGTACACATGTAATTCTTTGAATTCTTTAGAGTGAACAACTGCTGCCTTCGCAGCCTGGAATAACCAGTATCTGAGCCTCTTTCGGCCTCGATAGCTTATTTTGGTTTCTCCAGTGTGTTTCCCTGAACTGGAAGATACAAGTCCAAGACCTCCTAATTTCTGGATTTCCTTAACATTATCAAACCTTGAGATATCACCCATTTCCGCAATTATTCCTGTCAGGATTCGTGGTCCGATTCCTGAAATTTCAAGGATATTTTCGGCATGTGGAATCTCCATGCACTTTTCTGTTAACTGAACTTCTACAAGTGAAATTTCTTTTTCCAGTGCAATTATATTCTCTGCAAACCATTTGACAGCCTGCGCCGCTGAACTACTTCCATCTTTCAATCCGACACTTTCGCCTGCATAACGTATAATCTCAGCTGCTCGGTTGTATCCGCGTCCTCTTAAGCCAACATTGTGCCAAAGCTGTCTTATTCCATCACATCCAAGCGCTAACATCATTTCTGGAAAAGGTGCATGTCTTAATAGCTCAAGGCTGAATGCTCCATCTATTTTCCCAAGTGCGTCCTTATACTCTGGGAAATACATCTTCATTTCTCTATGTAATCTATTAAGATTACGTGTCCTGTCCTCACACAGCTGATCACGAAACATTGACAGTCTTCTGATATCCGCATAAAGTCCTTCCGGGATATACGGCATACCGAAATTGCCGTCTTTTACAAGATTTGCAATGGTTTTAGGATCTTTTCTATCATCTTTAAGCTGACTATTATCTTCAATTTCTTTGGACTGTTTTACAGCATATGGATTCACCTGAACCACGCTGACACCATGTGAAATCATCCATGTTGCCAAGCAGAACCAGTAATGTCCTGTAGGTTCTAAGCCCATTACAATCTGTGTTTTGTTGTGAATTGCTGCAAGTTTTAGTGCCCAATCTAAAACACTTTCAAACCCTTCTGCATCATTGTTAAAATGAAATGCTCCTTTGCTAAGTTCTCTGCCTCTTACGTCAATTGCTCTTACATAATGTACTTCACTGCCAATATCGCATCCTACAATCAGCATATCGTCGCTTATGAAAGATATTTTGTCATCCTTGGTAAACTTACCTCTGGTCTCTAATTCGTGCCATGTTGACGCTGAAATTTCATGTTTAAGTTCTTCAACTTTATTGATAAGCTCCTGTTTTTCAAAAAGATTTAGATTTAATACTTGATTTTTCTTCTGTTTGCATTTACTATTCATTATATATACCTCGTTTATTTTAGATTTTACCAACGGTCAGGTCAGTAATAATCTAAATTTAACTGAGGTATATTTTTTTGTCAATCAAATCTTTCTATTTAAAGTATACAGGAAGCTT
>SAMEA104404100__coassemble_15287_pt1 | contig 2822 bp, 2 predicted proteins | sample SAMEA104404100__metabat2_high_PE_036 | metagenome-assembled genome bin SAMEA104404100 (sample SAMEA104404100) | Balaenoptera acutorostrata | reverse complement strand
TTTTTTATGTGCATTCAGAAAGAAGCTGAAAATGGTAAAAGTGAATTTTCCAGAGTAACTATGGGGAATTCACTTTTTTCATCTCATTTTCATTCGCACCAGCCCGATTTCCTTCCATATTTTTATATTTTAGTGAATATTTTTTTCTACTTCATTTTTTTAACGAAAAAATCCTGATTTCCCGTTAAAATTCTTAACTTAAAAAAAATAATCACTTTTACCCCTATATTTCACTGCCTATCCCCTGGCTCACCTTACTTTTCACCTTGATCCTGGTGAAAATTCAGAAGTAAAAAATATTTTTCACTTCTGAGTTTAATCTCGTACATTTGCTGCGACCTATCAGAAACAAAAATAAGGCTGCCCGCAAGGACAGCCCGTAAAGTCATTCTTCTTATTTGTCAGATAAAAGAATTTTACCTGATTTCCGTATAATGATAGATATCGTTATTATTCTGGTCATTATCATCACTATTATGTTCTTTGTCTGTATCTTCTTTGTGTGTTTCTGTCTCCGCAACATTTATATTATCGGCAGCGCCTGCAAAGGTAACACGCTTACGAGGCATATTTCCGTTTAACAGTTCATAAAACACTGTAAGAGTAGTTCCCACGTAACCATATAGCATAGCTGATGGAACAAGGAATACAAAATCAATAAGAAGCAGGTTTATTCCCATCTGTGCTGCAAGGCTCTGTCCAAGAGCAATAAGGAACATCCAGCCGAAAAATGAAAGATTTAAAATGAATATTTTAAATTTACTGCCTCTCATCATTTCTTTACTTTCTCTGATGCACTGTAATATTCCCTTTTCAGGATTATCTGCTAAAATATATACAGCCTGACTGTAACTGAATGCTGCAATAATTCCAGGTATAATAAAAAGTAAAGTCCATAAGAATGTAAAGATTCCTATTAAAAATATTAAGCCAAGACTTTTAAAATAGTAACCAAATCCATCGAATATATGTCCCGGATGAGTATCCTTATGGCGTAAAAAACCTAACATAAAACTACATATTCCAATAGCAAATGCCGGTGTTGTAAATATCTCGTAAAGACTCGAAAGATAAGATGCCGATACGCCTTCAACTGTAATTATCAGGCTCTTAGGTGTAAGATTAGCAAGAATAAGCGGCATAAAATCATTTAATAAGATGAAAAGTATAGCTGCAAGTGTAACCTTACCCCACAATCCGTTAAGGTGTTTCTTTGCAATAGCTTTCATTTCACCTGTTGTTTCATACAAAATGTTCATAAAATTCCCTTCTTCATTTTAATAATATAGTATATAATAAAATAATATAGCATATTATATACTAACACTGAAGAAAAAACAATACAGAGAGGTGTACAGAATGGCTCACGCATTAGTAATTACAGCATATGTGCCAGTTTTCCCTTCGGAATATATAAGCAGTTTAAAATACGACACTGTAATATGTGCTGATGGTGGATACAGAATTGCACTGGAAAATAACATAAAAGCTGACTACCTTATTGGTGACTACGACTCCATGGAAATACCAGAAAAAGATGGAATAATAAAGCTTCCCATGGAAAAAGACATGACGGATACAGAAGCAGCAGTTGATCTTGCTGTAAGTAAAGGCATTAAGAATATACATATTATAGGTGGCCTTGGAGGAAGATTTGATCACACCATGGGTAATCTTGGTGTAATGGCAAATTACAGCAGCAAGGGATTTATGACTGATATTGCAGATAATAACAATCTTGTACGAATACTGCCTCCGGGTTCACATAGAATATCAGCTGAATCATACAGGTATCTTGGAATAATAAGCTATTCTGACATTACTACAGGACTAACCCTGAAAGGTGTAAAATATCCCCTTTCTGACTATACACTTACTAATAAGACAAGCCTTGGAGTAAGCAACGAAATCCTGAAAGACAGTGCTGAAATATCTTTTAAAGAAGGCCTTCTGCTTGTTATTCAGTCAAATGATCCGAGGGGTTGAAATCCCCATTTTCTAGTGATATAATCAAACTATGCAGAACTTTTAGAAAATGAAAGGAAATAAAAAAATGTACGAAAATATCAAGTATGAAGTAAAAGAAAATATTGCTTATGTTACAATTAACAGACCACAGGCAATGAATGCACTTAACATGGATGTTCTTAATGAACTATTCGACGCTTTTACAGCTATTGACAAATCAGAAGATGTAAGAGCTGTTGTTCTTACAGGTGAAGGCAAAGCCTTTGTTGCAGGTGCTGATATTGCACAGATGCATCAGTTAAACGCTCTTGAAGGTCGTCAGATGATGATTATGGGCCACAAGGTTATGAACCTTATTGAAAATAACACAAAGCCTGTAATCGCTGCTGTTAACGGATTTGCTCTTGGTGGTGGATGTGAACTTGCAATGGCATGTGATATGAGAATTGCTTCAGAAAAAGCTAAATTTGCTCAGCCAGAAGTCGGTCTTGGAATTATTCCTGGTTTTGGCGGAACACAGAGATTAGCAAGATTAGTTGGCAAAGGCATGGCAAAATACATGATTCTTTCAGCTGAAATGATTAAAGCAGAAGAAGCTCACAGAATCGGTCTGGTAGAAAAAGTTGTTGCTCCAGAAGAACTTCTTGGAGAAGCAGAAAGAATTGCAAAAGTTATTGCATCAAAGGCTCCTATTGCAGTTTCAACAGCTAAGTCTGCAATTAATAACGGTTACGACATGGATATGAAGTCAGCAAGCATGTTTGAAATCGAAACATTTACAGCTGCTTTTGGATCAGAAGACAAGACAGAAGGCATGGCTGCTTTCTTAGAAAAAAGAGCTCCTGAGTTCAAGA
>SAMEA104404100__coassemble_8601_pt1 | contig 4630 bp, 6 predicted proteins | sample SAMEA104404100__metabat2_high_PE_036 | metagenome-assembled genome bin SAMEA104404100 (sample SAMEA104404100) | Balaenoptera acutorostrata | reverse complement strand
GAAGCGGCTTTCATCCCACACGCAAGCATGTGGGTTTTCGCCGCAAATTTATAACTGTCGTCGGATGTCTCCCCTGCAATCGCATATTAATCGCCTATTGACAATATGCACATTCCCATGTAACTGTATCAAGCAGAAGGAACTCTTCCGTCCCTATAGGATGCCCATCCCGGTAACTTGAAAATACGTCTGTAGAAATAAGGTTAGCTTCTCTCTGCACACTGCTTACAGGAGTATGACCTACTACCTGCAGCAGTTTATCACTCATATACATTGGCAGTTTCTCGTACTGTGGTCTGTGCCATACAGGTGAGTCGTTGTTCCACATATTTCTCATAGGCAGATTGTTTATTAAATCAATGACGTAATCAATGTCATTACGCTTTCTCAGATCAACATTAATATCAACAAAGTAATCTGTAAGTCCACCGTGACAGAAGATAACATCATCTATCTTCTGTATATATCTTATGGGCTCTTTTGCTGCCTGCTGAAGTTGCCACAGTTTACGTGAAACCGTATCAGCTGCAAAAGCACTGTACCCTGATTCTCTTCCGTCAATAAGATAACAGATGTCATGATTTCCATAGCACCATAAGGTATCAGGAAATTCTTTTGCAAATAAAATTGCAGCATCAAATGTCTCTTCATAAAGAGATATATTCATTTCCTGATTCCAGTCATCTGGTATATCCATAAGGCATACTGCTCTTTCTGCAGTACCATTTCTTAGATACTCTGTCGCTCTCTCATACATCCATGGTTTTAGATGTACATCAGGTATTACTATTACTTTCATCCATGCTTCCTTCCCATGTTAATATTCTTACCTTATAAAAAACATTTCACTTTTGTTCTTATCCATAAGGCGCTTTCCATTAATGATAAACTTAACAATATATTCTCTATCTACATCAATACCAGTTTCATCAATACACTGATTTATTAAATCTTCCGTTATATCGTTATAAAGGAAGGTATTCAGAACTCCCTCTACAATTAAATTGCTTTTAAAGAACTCATTAAATAGTCTTATCATAATATCATTTTCTCTTGATACATCTCTGTAACCTCTTGCAATAAGGGACATATTATTGTCATAGTTCGGAGCAAGAGAGACAACTTCTCCTGTATCTCTGTCTCTTAGTACACCAATATTACCAGGATGCCTGTCAATGTTATATAACAATGTGTCTAGATACATCATAGCAAGGTATTCCTCCTGACAGTAATAACTTATCTCCTCAAACACGTTATATGCATAAAGATATTCGTAGTCATAAGGAAATACAAAAGTCAGTTCTTCCAGATTAACATTATCCTTTGCAGTAAAATCTTCACAGCGTATATATCCTCCGTCCATTTCATAATGAACAGCAGGATAATTATACTTCTCTGCAAATCTTGAAACAAACAGTTCAGAGAAATATTCTTCTTTAGTTCCCGCTTTATACAGATACCATTTGTCATCAATAAGCTTCCAGCATTTTTCATAGTGCCCTGTATTAGTAAGTTCTGGTGTGCGCTCCGGCATAAGTGAGAACTCATCAGGATTACCATATAACGCCAGGTTACTGAATTTATTTTCCCTGAAGAGAACATCACTATACTTAAGGTCCTGCCCAGACTGTCTGAACCAGTAGTTATCTGTTATCTTTGCACCATTTACAGCCATTGCAGTTTCCACTGGATCAAAAGTCTTTAATCTCAGTGCTTTACGAAGAAGCCTGAAATTAATACGCCTTGTGTCTATAGAGCGTAGCGCCAGCCAGCTTTCTGCGTCCTTAAAATTAACAATATGAAGCGGTGCAAATCTCTCATCATAATCTGTTACTTTTCCGTTATATACGTCCGCAACTATTCTGTCACCAGCCATAATCTGTCCGTTAAGTATCACTTCCTGTCCTCTTTTCTTACATACGTATATGTAACCTCAAAATCAGTTCCCTCTGGTTTTATCTTTTCCAGATTTTTAACTGCAATATATTTATCATCACGTACAAACTCATAGAAAGAATTTGCTGTTTCAACCTTTACAATTCCATCTTCTTTAGTGCAGTGTATTACCTCAGATGTATGTGCACTGCCGCCTTCTCTGAGACAGCTGCGTTCTTTACCCTCAATTACAGTAATATCCTCATTAAGAATTTGCCATTTAAACCTGCTACCACTTATTCTCAGGTTATAGCAGATCATATCATACTTATCAGTCTGTTCCTTCTTATCGTATGCTTTGCAGTTCTCCTTAACATCTGGCAGAACTGGCTCCATATAGTATATCCAGAATGTGTTGGTTTCTTCTTTACAATCTTTCCTTGCTCTTTTTACAAGGCGGTATATTTCATCAGGCTTAAATGCTGAATCAACTGATATGTTTTCTATATTATACCTCATATCTCATATCCCATTCCCCTTTCAGTAATTACATAAAAGAAAAGAAGTTCATAGCAAGTTCTGCAATAGCTGCTCCTTCTGGATCACCTATAATTCCATTCTCTATTTCTTCTGCAACTACTGCCTGAGCCAGTTTGTAGTGTTCCTCTACAATATCAGCATCCATATCGAGGGCATCAATAACTTCACATTCACTTGCAATACAATCACCTCTCAGGTAATTCAGTATTTCCATAAAATCTTCATTTTCAGCATACATAGTATAATCGATCATGGTTATTCCTCCTTATTTTCTGTTAAAATCAAAACTGCTGTAAATATACGAAGCGAACATTTGTTCGTTTTATATATTATACTGCTTTTTCATTAATAACACAATAAGTAGTTAATCGTTTCTGTATTTTAATTCTTTACAATATTACATATATAGCATTTCTGTTGGTTTTCTAAGCATTTTACGTTATAATATTTTTGTCTCAATTCAATGCATAGTTATCTATGCAAATACAAAGGAGGAAAATATAGATATGAATATTAACAGAGACACCGCATTCAAATTGTGGGACAAGCAGTTCGGTAAAATCAATGAAGCTATTGACTTTGCCGGCAGAAGAATCACTAAGGGGGCTTATGGAAATAATAACAGCCGTTATTGCTGGAATATTGATCACATAAAGCCCAAATCTCAAAAAGGAAAAAGCACAGAAAAAAATCTTATTTGTTGCCACGTTACTACCAATAGTGAAAAAGGATCCAACTTTCCGGAATTCACTGCAAACAGTAAAAACTTTCAGGTTGTAAGCGATAACGGTAATTACCGTATAGTTCGTTTATTGCCACCTTTAGTACCGAAGTATGAATTTACCCCTGAAGAACTGAAGGAAAAGAGGGACGCAAATCTTATGGAACTAAGAAAACTCCGTGAAGAATATGAAAGTGATAATCTTAAAGAAAATCACAATGAAGAAAGCCTGAAAGACATAGGTGAAACAGATGCTCCTTCACATGATATTAACTTTAAAGATTTTAAAGAGGGTATCGACTTCTGGTATGCATCACAGCGTATTACATGTGAGAAAGAGCTTTGTTATGCAAAGGTTTCAATTTCTTCACATATAAATACCTTCGGAAATCATCATAAAACAATGTATACTTTTCTATCAGAGCTGTTCGATGGATTACCTGTATATATAAGTGATGAGCACTATATCAAAGAAAATGAAGAGCACAAATACAATTTTACTATAATCAACTCTGAATCCACCTATACCGCTGAAGAATTCAAAGAAAAGTGCATACTTCTTAACAGCTATGCCATGTTTTTCCGTGGTAAATATAACTGGGATATAAGCATTTACTGTACCGAAAACAAGTACGACACTAAGATGGATATGTATTCTGATATTACAAACACCATACTTGCCGAAACCCCCGATATAAAGGAGTATCTTAAAATTGAAATGTAATACACAAAAACAGTTATAACCGTAAGTGATTATACTCATGAAGAGATCCAGACAGCTATTTGGCTCTCTTCATGAGAATAAGCATCAATGGTTACCCACTTTTAGTTTAATTTGTTTTCATTCAAAAAGCAGGATACTAAACTACCCTGCTTAATCAGCACTTCCTCAGTTTTTGTATGCTTCTAGCTTATTATTGTAATAACCACATTAATCCTGACCTATCAATTCATTCTCTGCGAAGCGTGTTTTATCGTTTTTAATATCACGCACAACATCTTCTAATTGACACACAATATTTTCCAATTGACGAATATTGCTTTCAGAATACGAATGGTCTAATGATATTTTAAATGGAATACGCTTTTCTCTGCCAACTTTCGTAGCAAACACAGTAAACGCCTCACTTATGGAAAGACCCATTTCAGAGCATGCCTGTTCCATGCTATTTTTCACATCAGCATCTAGTTTGAAATTAACACTTACTAACTGTGCCATAACCAACACTCCTTTCCGGTTTAACAGTCATCTATTCTAACCTTGATTTTATTTTATATAATATTGTCATATCTAATTTATTAGTATATAATAGTTTTAAAGCTAAAGACGCTTTTGGTCGGGCGATTTAGTCCAATTAAATTAAGACTTAAACCGTCAAACTTTTAGTTTGGCAGTTTTCGTTTTATCTATCTTACAATAAGAGCAACCAGAGGTTGCTCTCAGACTGTAGACAAAGTCTCGGATGAGGAAACTCATTTCGGGGCTTTTCTTTT
>SAMEA104404100__coassemble_7031_pt1 | contig 5506 bp, 4 predicted proteins | sample SAMEA104404100__metabat2_high_PE_036 | metagenome-assembled genome bin SAMEA104404100 (sample SAMEA104404100) | Balaenoptera acutorostrata | reverse complement strand
TATCATCCAAATCAGCATATGGATATTTCAATGTTGCTTTCTTGATATAGCGATTCAATTTCTTGTTAAATCTGAGATCACATTCAGCATCAACAATCATCTTTACCTTTTCTAAAAATGGTAAATATAGAGGTTTTGCTTAGGCTGTAATAGATATATTTAAGGAGTGTAAGTATGAATATAATATACAGTATAAACGAATTTTTAGGTGATTTTGATAATATTGTAGGTACATTAGGGTTAGTAATTGCTATAATAGGTGTAATTGTAGGTGTTGTAGGTACTGTTCAGTTAAAAAAAGTAAGCAATATTAAAAGCGTTAATAAAAATTCAAATATAGAGAACCAACAAACTGCGGATAGTATTCAGAATAATTATGGCTTAGGCTATAAAGATACCATGGATATTGCGAAAGATGAAGTTGATAAGGAGATTAATAAACTTCCTAAAATAAGATATGGAAAAGAAGTTCCAAATAACGAAGAGGCAAAAGAAGGGGATATTTTTTTAAAGTATTAAGTAGATTGATTGATTGATTGATGGTTTGAAAATAAAATTTTCTTATTATATCAGAATGTAAAGCAAATATGGATTAAATTATATAAAGATATGAAAAAGGCATAAGGGGTCAGGCATCGGGAAGATTATCGGAACAGTCAGATTCTTTATATGATGAAGTTTGTAAAACAATGGGATTGTTTCAGAGTTATACCTTTTATGCGGCAATAAAATATAAGTTACGTTACACAATGTCTGGGGGAGAGCTATTTGTAACGAGAAGAGTATAACAAGGTCATCAGTAATTATAGCGAAAAGTAATGTGTCGCATTATATACTTTATTTAGCATAAAAACATACACATCACAGAATTTATATGATATTATCATAATATAAAAGTAATCCATATAAGGAAGGAGATATTATGTTGTTAGAATCCTTACAGTTGCATAATTTCAGGAACTTTTCTGATCTGGAAGTCAAGTTTCATGACAGACTTACAGTTTTTGTCGGTAATAACGGAGCAGGTAAGTCAACGGTTCTTGAGGCTGCAACAATTGCTGCTGGAACTTTAGTGAGCTCTCTGGACAGCAGTAACAGTTTTAATATAAAGAGAAAAGATGCAAAAAATCAGTACTATAAGTTAGGTAGTAATATTGATATCCAACAGCAGTTTCCGGTTGAAATAAGTGCCAGGGGAAATCTTGACGGCAAAGACATCAAATGGTCAAGAGTTCTGAAAAGCGCCAATGGAAGGTGTACAGTTTCTACAGCCAAAGAACTGACAAACATAACTGAGAATTATAGCAAAAGAATTGGGAAAGGTGATAGTACTTTGATGCTACCTGTAGTTGCATATTATGGAACTGGCAGACTGTGGGCTCCACATAGAGAAAGACATAATGATTTATTTGGTAAAAACAACAGACTTAATGGATATAAAGATAGTCTTGATGGTGCTGCAAATAACAAACTAATGATTAACTGGTTCCAGAAAATGACGATGCAGCAAATACAGAGAGGTACGAATTTTCCTGAGTATATAGCTGTAAAAGGAGCTATAGAACAGATTGTCAGAAGAATTACTGGCTATGATGTAGAAGTGCAGTTTAACCTGGATATCAATGATATTGACATAATATATGACAGTGATGAAGGGCCTGTAAGAATTCCATTATCACTATTAAGTGATGGGTATAAATGCACAATCAGCCTAATTGCAGATATAGCATATAGAATGGCTGTACTTAACCCTCAGTTGTACGATAGTGTAATTAAGGAGACAGATGGTGTTGTCATTATTGATGAAGTAGATCTTCATCTGCATCCTAAATGGCAGAAACAGATTCTTAATGATTTAATGGAAATTTTTCCTAAAGTTCAGTTTATAGTAAGTACTCATGCGCCAGAAGTTATAAGTTCAGTACAGAATAATTCAATTGTATTACTAAAAGGCAGGGAAGAAAGTGCTTATATTCTTGATGGTACATATGGAAAAGACGCAAATACTATTTTAAAGGAAGTTATGAAATCGCCAACAAGACCAGATGGTATTAAAAGCAAATTTAATGAGTTTTATAAATATCTGGATAATGGGGATTTTGACAAGGCTGAAACCGTTATTAATGAATTGGAAAATAAACTTGGAACAAATGATTCGGATTTAAATGCATGTATTATGGAACTTAAATTGGAAAGGATTTAGGTTTTAAAATGATTGAAATAAAGAAAAATAAGGAACCGAATAAGCTTCTTAAGTACAGAAAAAGTACTGGTGCAAATTATATTTCTATGGATTTGGATGTTAAAGAAGCTGTAAAAGAATCTTTATTAAATGAGCAGGGATATTTATGTGCGTATTGTATGCGTAGAATACCTGAAAGTACAGCTGAAAGTGGAATGAAAATAGAACATTGGGACCCCAGAAATCAAGAAGATGGTAGTGGCAATAAACGAGAATTAGATTACAAGAATATGCTTGGTGTTTGTCTTGGAAATCAGGGGTGTGGGAATAAACACATGCTGACATGTGATTCCAGTAAAGGAAACACACCAATGTATCTGAATCCTTGTGATGCCAAAACGCTTGAAAGTATTTATTATAGTAATAATGGTGAAATCAAATCTGATAATGAAGTAGTAAAGCATGAATTAAATGTTGTATTAAATTTAAATTGTGATGACGTTTCTTTTAAAGATAACAGAAAAAAGGTACTGCTTGAGGTGAAAAAGAAGATTAATGATTATTCTGAAGGAAATAATGATGCATATTGCATGAAAGTGCTTGAAGAATTAAAACATGAACAAGGTAAACAAACGCCGTTTAAAGGCATAGCCATATGGTGGTTAGAAAAACGATTGAAAAGAGAATTATAACGGATGTCCTTACCTTCTTAGAAATGCTTTCATAACAAGACCGAATCAAGACTGGTCCATCGATATCACATATATATCTATCAAGCCTGGTTTCCGTTATAAATTTGCTTTGATTGTGATGATTATGATTCTAATCAGGAAGATAAAACGTTTTTACAAAATGCTATTAATTATTGTAATAGTAAGTACTATGATGTTATCAGGTTTTGCAAAGACATCGAATGCGTATATTTGATAAGAAAATTGATGATAAAAAGAAGAAAAGTGAATCAGCAAGATTCAAGAATAAGAGCCTGATTGATGCTATTAATGAAAAAAAGCTCAATCAAAAGACATATAAAAATAATACGAGTAATATTTTAAATGTTTAGACAAAGACTTAGAAAGAAAATTATAAACTGTTAAAGACCTCCGAATAATGCTTTTTATGGCACTATCCGGAGGTTTGTTGTATAATTAAGATATATGTGCTTTGCAGAGATATCTGCTAGGCTTTTTGTGAAAACTAATAATTAGTACAGGAGATTAACTTATGAAGAAGTACACACTAAAGATAACACTACTAGAAACAGAACACGAAATATATAAAGAGGCAGTAGTGCCTGCTGGCATAACATTCTCACAGTTTGCAGTTCTTCTTAACTGCATTCTTGGTTATGAGGGAAGTACCGGATATAACTTTGCAGTTAACGAAGAGCAGATGTTTACTGAGGCAGGGGACTTTAAGCTTGCTGATGAAATGGAAATTACACTTCTTCCGGGCCACACAACATTTATTCAGAACTATCTTCACAAGGAAGATGTTATCATTTTCTACGATAATGGCTATGCTCACAGAATTGACATTCTTGATATAGAAGACTGTGATAAAAGTAAACTTGAATACGCTGAAGTAACATTCAGCTGTGGTAATTTCCCTGTTCCTGATGTAGGAAGTATTTACGAATGGGATGATATTCTTTCTGCATACTACGATGCTGACAGCCCTGTTCACGAAGAAGCAGCAGAGTTCTTAAGTGAATATGAAGACTACGACATTTTAGATGTACAGGAAGAACTAGCAGAACAGTACAGATATACATACGGAGAACCTGATCTTTCATGTGTGGAAGACATAGAACAGGGGATTTACGATGGTAATGGCATAAGAGCAGCAGCTTCAGAAAATCCTCTTGTAGCTATGGGAACAGTAAAGTCTGTTCACTTTGACCTGTTTGATGATGACGATGAAGACTATGATGATTTTGATATTGAACGTGATTACGAAGGTCCTTTTGATAATGATGATTCTTATGCTCTTAGTGAGGACCTTTATTCAGACAGTCCTTTACGCGCCATGAGAGCCATGAGTGATTTAATGGAACAACTTGATCAGAACGGTTATGACAACGAAAAGAAATATACATTCATGGACTATACTAAGAAGGACCTTCTGGACCTTGCCCGTGATATGGGAGTTAAGAAGGTATCTTCGCTAAATAAAGCAGAACTTACGGAGCGTTTAATTGATGAGCTTTATGGCAAAGACAGAATCAGAAGATTCCTTATGACAGTAAGCCCTGTGGAACTTAACAGTATTGAAAGAGCTATAAAAAATCTTGAGAATGGAGATAACTGCTATAGAATTAAGAAGGGTGATGGTTTTGGAAGATTGAGTAACACACCTTATACAACTGTATACGCATTTGATAAAATTGTAATATGCAGAGATTTCCTGAAGACGGCAAAAGAAATTATCAGTGAAGAGGGATTCCGTGAAAAACAGAGAAAGTCAGGATTTGCCATGAGTGCTCTTCATTTTGGTCTTTCATATTACGGATATATGCCACAGGACATTTACAGAAAACTTCTTGCCAAGAGTAGTGAGTTTACTTATACAGAAGAAGATATAGCTGAAATATTTGATAGTATTGCTTACGAAATCAGAAAAGCATTTGCTTTTGATGGAAAGGGCTATTTCGCTGCTGATGTAACTGAGTCATTAGATGAAGTTCTTGAAATTCTGGGCAATAAACCATATTATATTCCAACTGAAGAGGAAATTCTTCAATTTGGAGCATTGAACTATGACCCACTAGACAAGGGAGTCCGTATTGTTGCAAAGGCAATTATGGATGAAGGAGATAACGAAGTAAGAGCATATGCCATGGCAGGAGTAATTGCAGCCTTTGCTGCATCAGGAGAAGAGTTTCAGGTGATTATAAATCTTATGAGTGATGCGCTTGACCTTGACGGTATGAACTTTGAAAATGCCTTAGAACTTTTTAAGGAATCATACAACAACTTCAAGATGCTTTATAACAGGGGGCATTCACCTGCAGAACTGGGGTCAGGCAACTAAATCAGAATAATGAGAGGAGGAGAGAACTATGAGCATACTGTATCATTACTGCAATGCAGTAACAGCATTTAACATACTTAAGAGCAGCTCACTACAGATGAGCGATATCAGTAAGAGTAATGACTACAAGGAACTTAATCTGTTTTTCCCCGGACTTTTCAGAAGTTTAATGAGAGCATATATTGAGAAGCCATTTGAACTTACCTTTAACGGCTTAAGCAATCTTGATGCATTTGCAGACCTGGTTGATGCTGTATATGACATATGGGAAGATAAGTTTGAAACAGGAGA
>SAMEA104404100__coassemble_6942_pt1 | contig 5570 bp, 6 predicted proteins | sample SAMEA104404100__metabat2_high_PE_036 | metagenome-assembled genome bin SAMEA104404100 (sample SAMEA104404100) | Balaenoptera acutorostrata | reverse complement strand
CACGAATATAGTAATAGCAAGGCTTTGAGAAATTTGAGTCCTTGCTATTTTTTATTGTCTTTCATTATTTAACCACTTAGTTTTCGGTAACGAATAAGTAATCAATCTTACTTGCCGCCTTCACAATTTCTTCCTGATCTACGAATCTGTAATAAGCTGCAGTTACATTAACATCTGAATGTTCTATCAACCTTGAGGCTCTCTCAAGAGGAACTCCTGCCCTACAGAGCATAGTACAATATGTTACTCTGCATGAATGGAATTAATTATATGGTATCCTAAATCTGATATCAGGCGAGGAACAATTTGATGATATTAAATACATGCTGGATGAACCAGTAGTTAATTTTACTCAGTCAGTTGCAGATGATTCCATAAAAAAGAATGCTGAGTGTCAGTACCAAAGCGGATTAAGTCCAAAGATAAGAAGAATATCGATGGGTAAATGCTGCAAATGGTGTGGCAGACTTGTTGGAACATATGACTATGCAACAGTAAGGAATACTGGCAATGACGTATTCAGAAGACATGAACACTGTAGATGTACTGTAGAATTCATCACCAATGGTAAGAAGCAAAATGTGCACATGAAAAAGTGGAAGAGAAATAAAGGTGGAACTATTGAAGAGTGGGAAATGAAAAAAATATACACAAAGAGCATAAAACAGGAGAAAGTTTCCTACCAAGATAGTTTTGGTAAAAAAATAGATAAACAAATAGCACAAAATAAATCATATAGACAATTAATTAAAACTAAATATCACCAAGGAACAAACATAGCGAAAAAGGCAATTAGAAAATATTTCTCAGAAGATACAATAGCTGAAACACACTTTACAGGAATACCTCATTTTTCTGCAAAAGAGAACAAATTATATTTGAATATAGGATATGATTCTTTTGATATATATAGAGGAAATGGTGCTCAATTTTTTCATGAAATAGGGCACTATATAGATTATAATGCTGGCAATATATCTCAGAACAATGAGTTTAGCAAGTTATTGAATGATGATTTTTTTAACTATTTGACAAATATTGAAAGAAAAAATAATGTGAGTAGCAAAATAGCCGAGCAAATCTTAGAAGAAGAATTGATGCAAGACGGAGAAATTTTTAAATACAAACATGGTGTTTCGGATATTATTGATGGAATAACAAAAGGGAGAATTGTCGGTTCAGCATCACATTCTATAAATAATCCTGTTTATTGGAATCATAAAGGGAATATAGAAAGAGAAGCGTTTGCACATATGTATGAATCGTGCTACAATAAAGAAAAAGCAAAGTCGATGTCGGAATATTTCCCTAATGCATATAAGAAATTTAAAAAGATTTTAAAGGAAGCGGTAGAATGATTATAAAAAATATAAGCAAATATAGAAAAATGTTTGAACATAAAATATCAATGAGTGAGCCAGATGGCAGATGGATATTTTCGATAGGAAAGAGAGAAACTCAGAGGGTATTTGATTTAACTCCAATTGGGGAAAAGCGTTTAAATAGTCTAATCAATGAAAGTATAGAAACAGGCGATGATAAAGTCTATAACGCTGTAAAAGGATATGAATTGGAAATACCAAAGAATAACTCAGACGTTATATATTAAAGCACTCTTTGAATGGAGTGCTTGTTTAGTATAAAATAAGGAGGTGAAAAGAGTGATTATAACAGGAATGGACCACTTTCAGAGTGTGTGTAAAAGAAAACTTGTTGAATGGTACAAGAAAAACAGACCAGAAGTAGAAATTGATTTAAGCAATGTATTCATTGTATGGTCTTGTAAGACTTTGCAGAACTATAAGTGTCTAGCTTCTACAACTATCAGTGGTGATGGAATATATGCCGAATATACATTTAATGGCGACAAGCAGGAAATGTACGAAGATGTATACCAGAAGTTAACGAACACTTGTATTACTGCAGAAGAGAAAGGCGGTGATCTTTTTATCTCCCACCGGTAGGGCAGAACCGGATATACAAGTAATTTACTTAAAAAAACAGAGAGGGTGATGTATTGACAACTAAGAGAATGGGACGTCAGACACCTACTCAATCCGTAAGACTTCCATATAAAAAGACGAGAGGTAAAGAAGCGATAAATCTATATAATTAGGGGAAAAACAAAATGCTTAAATGGCAGGAGAACCTTATTAATGATATTGTGGCTGTCAATGAAGAGGGACTTTGGGTTCACCAGAAATATGGTTATTCTGTGCCAAGAAGAAACGGTAAAACCGAAGATGCAATTGCTATTTGTGTGTGGGCTTTAAAAGAGAACCTTAGGGTTCTATATGTATTATCAATTTCTTCATGAAATCATGAGCATGTTCTCTTACATTAACAATCTCATTATCTTCATGATGCTGGTACCAATATGATACATAAGAACCATCGTAGTCAGTATGCTATTGCAGGTCTTCTTATATATCCTGTATACTGAATGTATTTGAATCACATTCCAGACGGTCTATAAAATGGTAAAAGTGAATTTTCCAGAGAAAGTATGGGGAATTCACTTTTTTCCTTTTAATTTACAGCGCATAAGCTTAAATTCCTTACATATTATGACATTTTAGTTAATATTTTTTTCTACTTCATTTTTTTAACGAAAAAATCCTGATTTCTCGTTAAAATTTTTAACTTAAAAATAATATTAACTTTTCCACCTCTTTTTTGTGTGCATAATCCTTACTCACCTTACTTTTTACAACGATTCTGGTGAAAATTCTTAAGTAAAAAATATTTTTAACTTTTGAGTCCCAGCACATGCATGAACATCAGGCATCAAAATCAGGTTTCTATGCTATTGAAGAAAAAGTGTGAAAGAATAATATCTGTTAAGCTTAATGATGAAACAATTGCCATTCTTATGTTCCTCCTTGTGATTACTAAATAAATCTCATAATTAAAAAGGAGCCTTGCGTATGCAGGCTCCAAAATTACAGTTATTTTTTTAAATCATATCTGCTGGTGGAATATTAAGATCGTCATCAAGCTTTTCTATAGCGGCAACAGCATCCCATAAGAAGCATTCTTCACCTACTGTGTGAGTAAGCTCTGTCTGGTCCATAATTGCCTTTACATTTGGATGAACACCGCAGAATAGTACTTCTGTACCATTTCTGTGGAATCTTTCTACAATGTTTTCAAATTCATTAATAGCACTATAGTCAATATGTGTAACAGCACGCATTGAGAATACAATAGCTCTAAGATCTTTTACTTCTTCAAGTGCTTCAAGCTCTGGTGTCAGGGTATCCTGAGTACCGAAGAAAAGTGGTCCTGCAAGATATACGATTTTAATATTGGCGTGAACTCTGTGTTCAACATAACCAAGTTTCTTGTCGTCAATATCAGAAATTGAAACTTCAAGGTTGCTGACTCTTAAAATGAATATTACCATTGCAACTATTACACCAATAACAATGGCAGTTGTAAGGTCAAATACTACTGTAGCAATCATTGTCAGAAGGTACTGCATAAGTGAGTATTTAAGCTTCTTTGAGAAGAAACCTTTAATAGCAGTCCAGTCGTTCATTCTGAAAGCTGTTACCATTAGTACTCCTGCAAGTGCAGCAAGAGGAATACGTGACATAATTCCGCCAAGAAGGAACATTGAGAGAATAAGTGTTAATGAGTGAATTACACTTGCCATTCTTGTTTTTCCACCGCTTTTGATTACAACAGAAGTTCTTGCAATGGCAGCCGTAGCAGGAATACCACCAAATAGCGGAATTACAATGTTACCAATACCCTGAGCTACAAGCTCTCTTGTAGAATTAAGCTTTTCTCCTTTCATTTTACCAGCAGCTGCACCGCACAGTAAGCTTTCTATCATTCCTAGCATTGCAATTGAGAATGCAGGAATAATAAGTGGCTTAATAAGGGAGAAATTAATTCCGTTAATAAGAAGACTGTCTTTTGTAATAAGTGTGTGTGGAATAGCTCCTACTTCAGCAACTGTTGAAGCTGCAGCATCCGGGTTAAGGATAAAGTTAAGAGCAACTGCTACAATAATTGCAGCAAGTGATGACGGACAGTAATTTTCTAATTTTTTAGGATAAAGAACCATTACAAGTACTGTTATAACTCCAAAAAGAAGTGCCCACATGTCAGGATGAAAACCAAGTGAACCATAGGAGAACAGTTTTGCAAGGGCACCTGTTCCTTCTGAGTGTGTTCCAAAGAAGTTATCAATCTGTCCAAGGGCAATGATTACAGCAATACCGGATGTAAAACCTGTCATTACAGGTACCGGAATATATGAAACAAGTTTTCCTACCTTAAGCAGTGCCATTACAATCAGAATTATACCTGAAAGAAGTCCTGCAAGTAATACACCCTGCATTCCATACTGAACGGAAAGTGTAATAAGGATAGCAGCCATAGCTCCTGTTGGTCCTGAAATCTGGTAGGATGCACCTGAAAGCACGCCGATAAATATACCTGCAAAAATAGCAGTAATTAGTCCTGATGCAGCATCAGCACCAGAGCTTACACCAAATGCAAGTGCAAGTGGTAAGGCAACAGCCGCAACTGTTAAACCTGCCATGGCATCCTGGGAAAAAGCTTTTCCATTGTAGCCATGAAATTCTTTCTTTAAATCACTTACGAAACTTTTAATTTTAAACGCCTCCTTAAATTTGTCGCAAAAAAATACGTTGTCTGTATCGGCAACGTACCAAATTAATAATGTACTATAATAGCGTACCAAAAAAACATTAGAAATTCAATAATAATTATTTATTTAACAATATTCCATCTTGCTTAAATGAACTATCCATACTATTATATATATTGATAATAACATCAATATAATCCAAGGAGGATTTAAATGAACAAAAAACAGGGAAAATCAAAAGCAGGACTTATATTACTTCTGGTAGTTGTTATTATAGTAGCTTTCTACTATAACTCAAAGAATAATGTAAGAATCGCAAAAGGTGATGATTCTGCATCAGCAACAGTACAGACATATCACGAGGCAATTAAATTGAGAAGTGAGCTTGGTGATAACACTCCTTATCCTGATGTATATCTTTATACAGAGTTATTAAAGAAGCAGAAGAACTACAGCGACGAAGAAGCTGTTGATCAGGCAGAAAAAAGATATACCGAAGCAGCAGCATTCGAATGGTATGCAGAACAGAACGGAATAGAGCCTACAGAAGAAGAACTTAAGGCTCATATTGCAGACCGTATAAAGAAGGCTAAGGAAGCAGAGGATTACAAGGAAATTCATGAGATCTGCAAAGAAAAGGGTATAATTTTTGAAAACCTTTTTGAAGGCAACAGTTCTTTCTACAATACAGAAGTATACACAGAAAAAGTATATAACATGTGGAAAGAAAATTATGATGAAGCTCATAAGGGCGAAAACAGTCTTCTTAACAAGTTCAACATGGAATGGAAGGACTTTGTAAAAGCAGTAGTTGACGAATACAAAGAGTCTGACGATTATGCTGCAAAAGCAAAAGCAATCAGAAACAGCAAAAAAGCATATCTTGATAACAGCACCATTGAAGAAATGAAGAAAGCTGCAATATTTTATTAAAAACTTACCGGAT
>SAMEA104404100__coassemble_6499_pt1 | contig 5872 bp, 6 predicted proteins | sample SAMEA104404100__metabat2_high_PE_036 | metagenome-assembled genome bin SAMEA104404100 (sample SAMEA104404100) | Balaenoptera acutorostrata | reverse complement strand
TATGTTGGTGAAAAAATAGTATCTGATTATGAGAGTGCGGCAGAGTATTTTGTAAAGAAGCATTCGCTTGAAGGTGACAGCATAGACCCTTCTCTTGTAAGCGAAAAGTACTTTAAAATGGGAAATGTATATGTAGAACCTAACCTTTTCTTTAAAAATGCAGCAGTTGTTTTAGCACTTATGATAGTAATAGAAATGATACAGATCTCTATGGCAAAGAAAAAGCAGCTTAAGGAAGAAATGGAAATGATGAAAAAAATGAGTTTATAAGAATAGGTTTATATGAGGAGGTATCATGATGCCAGATTATTTAAAAACACAGATATTTTTATTAGCTATGATGATAATTATGGCTACAATTATGTTTACTGGCGTATATTTTCTAGTGAAACATATTATAAAAAGAATGATTTCCAAAGAACGAGATAAACTTAAAGAATAGATGAGTCAAGCAGTTAAGTTTAATAAAATTTATGAAACTATAGGGGTGATTATTATGTGGATTTTTGTTTTTTAAAAAGATAAGTCATCAATTTTTCATACGAGGAGGTATATTATGAAAATGATTTTAAAGAAAAGTTTTATACTTATTATTATTTTGATTCTTTTTAATGCAACATTCATTGATTCCTTTGCAGGAATTAGAAAAACAGAAGCAACATATAAAATCAATACATTATCTGATCTCAAAGATGAACTGAATTTACATAATGGAAATGTATATTCAGATATTACAAAAGACAAAATAATCAAAGAGACAGATCCTGCTGTTTTAAAAGAATATGCAGATGAAAAGATAAAACAAGCCATATTTGTTTTAAATTCTATTAATTTAGATGATATATTAGAAGAAGAATCCGAAGGAACTTATATTGGAAAAAAAACTATAGACTTAGGCGAAGGTAGTAAACTCATAATAGAACTCGAAGATAAAGAGGATAGAACACTGTTTTCTAATATCAAAGATTTTTTTATACCTACAGCATATGCTGCATCTAATGGTGAGACATTATGGAAATCCTATGGTAATAGATACTTTACTGCAAAAACAACAATCCTCTCTGGAATTGGAGGCTGTTTATGTAGTCTAGAAAATCATTACACTTTGAGCAAAAACGGAATCGACATCAGATACGGGGATGCATATGAAAATTATGGTTTTAATGTTGGAGTAACAGGTACAGTTACACATAATGATCCAATTATAACAGATGCTTCAGCAAGAACACCTGGAAGCTCAGACGTAAATATGTATGTACGATTTAATTGGAACTACGGTGTAGCAGGTATGTCACAACAAGGTAATACTAAATTATCCACAACTGTCGGATATGTAGACATAGATCCTGCAAACAAAAAAATCAAAGTAAAGCACTCTTGGACAGTATCATAATCAGGGTACATTAAATGCATTTACACATATAAGTTTAATCAATTAATAAATTACCCACTATGATAATTCAGTAATGGGAAAGTATGAAAATTCTATAGCCTTCTATGATAAAATTAAATTGTCATAGAAGGCTATTTATTATGGTTTAATTGTTGTAAATCATAATTGCAAACCATTCTCTGCAATAACAATTTCTTATTTTAGAATACCGTCTCTGGCATACTCTTTATAAGACTATGTTAAGTTTACTGTATTATCTCATTCTTTCCTTCCTTCTCTCTGCTTTTTCAATTTCATTCATCTTTTCTTCCATCTTTTCACCACGTCCAGGAATATCTTCAGCAAGTCTTACTTCCTTACGCAGCTTACTTAGTTCCGAAGTAATATCTTTAATCCTTGCTTTCTTTTTCTCAAGTTCATCTTCAGGAATATTTCTTCTTTTAACTTCTTTACGAAGTTTATCTCTTTCTTCTGAAAGTACATTCATTTCATCTTTCCTGCCCTCTATAAAGTTTATTACATCTTCTGTCGTAGTCAGATTGTACCTGCTCATTAGTCTTATCTGCTCCGAGTACTTTTCACATTTCAGCAGCTCATCTTTTAGCAGGTAATGCACCCTGTTAGGATTCTGTTTGTATTTTGGAAGATATCCTAACAGATAACAATATCTCAGGTAAGTCCCTTTAACTCCTTTTACCTTTTTTATCTTATCCCAGCGTGTAGGCAAGTTGTACTGCTTATACATTCTCTTCTGAATTGTTTCAAAAGGAACATAGTTGTTATCATGAATGCGTTCATAGATTCTTTCATTAGTATATTCCTTTCCAAGTCTTGCAAGTCTTATTGGTCTTTCACTTCCTTTAGGTGTTACTGTCCAGTACTTTCTGTTTTCATAACACTGAGTCTTGTAACCAAGAGAATGAAGTCTCTTTTCAAATTCATAAACTGATCTTGAGGATTTAATTGCTTCATCAACTGCATCTCTTGTCATGTTATATCTAGTTGCTTTACCTTCTGCACTTTTGTGAGCCATATATATTGGTTCACTTCCACGCCCTTTATTTTCTACTACAGATAAACTGTATTCTCTGCACAGCCTGTCTGACACTTCCTGCATCTTTCTGTAAGTATCTTTGCAGTCATGATATCTTTTTCCATCCATAAAGGATACTGAATTGATCAGGAAATGATTGTGAAGACAGTTAGTATTAAGGTGAGTTGCTACTACAACCTGGAACCTGTCTCCCCATAATTCTTCTGCAAGTTTAACTCCGATTTCATGAGCCTGCTCCGGAGTTGTTTCTCCAGGAGCAAAACTCTGATAACCATGGAAAGCTATAATGCCTCCTTCTTTTCCGAACTGTTTTTTCACACTGGTGAACTGTCTTGCTGCACATGTTGTGTTGCAGTTTATTGCAGAAACATACATGCGCATTTCAGTTTTATCTTCATTAGCAGCATAGGCAATTACATCATTAATAGTATCTTCATCAACCTTTTTCATTAAAGGATTTTCTGTCTTATCTGGATTTTTAATATACTCAATTGGAGTTTCAATCCTTCCTCTTACATCCCAAATTTTTGTTACTGCCATAGCAATCCCCTCTCTGGAACTATATATGCATCTTCAATATCAGCTTCAAAATTATGAAGATCTTCAAGTGCCTTTTCTAATTCTTTAACATCAATTGTTCCTGTAGTATTTGCTCTTGCTGCTATCTGATTAAGAGTATTACCTATCTTTCTTACCTGATACATTGCATCATAAAATTTTTTTGTCAGGCTTTTCTTTTGGACTGTATCCTTCAATGAGAAGTCTAAGTAAACCTGCTTCTGTTAGTCCTGTTCTTTTTGATTTCTGTTTCAAAAGTTCTGCCTGTTTTTCATTAACCCAGAACTGTTTCTTAATTCTTTTTTCCATACTTTCTCCTTTCTCCTATGGGTCTCAGGGATTCCCTGACAAGCGCCTTCTCCCATTTTGGGAGTATATAGGCAGTGCTTGCTAATAATTTCCGCATGTTTTTATTCCATAAATATTTCCTCTATTTTTTCACTTTAATAAAAAAGACACAGACCACTTAGATCTATGCCTTAGTTATTTCTTATTCAATTTATAATATGACCTTGCCATAAATTAGCAAGTCACTAATATCTCATTTTAGTGACTCCAGATAGTTAATAGCTTCGTATACATTAGAAAAAGTTTTACAGTTTACGCAAAGCCACTTATTACGTTCATCTGTATCTTCCATTCCTGGAAGACCATCAGGCAACAAATTATGAAGTGTTTTCTCTCCATTTGCTACTGCTACAGGGTAGTTCTCTGCAATACGAGCTATAGTTGAATAGTCACCTTTGAAATAATCTGTTTCTTTTGTTTTAATCTCAGCTATAACACGTTCCTTCTCAGCAACGGACTGTAATGGCGGAGCATACATTTTGTAATGAAGCATGAACCAGTATTCAATGCAGCCAGTTGTCATTAACAAACGAATCCTTACATCTGGTTTTTTTCGCAGCTTTCTCAACGCCTTTATAATTTTCATACGTTGATCCCATTTACCAATATCCTTTGTCTCGACATCAAAGAAAAACCAGATTTCATCTGTTTCTTCCGCACTGTTTCGAAATTTGGGATCCTTGGAAAAGCGGTCCTTTGCTTCTTCAAATAACCCTGGTTTTTTCGGTCTCTTAATTACAGCAATATCAGCAAACTGCTTCTTCAGAAAATCTGTATATGCCTGTTCACTTTCACCTTCACAAAAAACATAAATCAAAGGCTTCTCTTTGCGCAGTTTTCGAGCCATCAGATTACCTCCTCAATTTCAATATCAGGGGTAGCACCATATTTACCTAAAAGATAAGCTTTACGAATATTCTCCGTTGTCCTTGTTGAAAAATCACTGATTCCATATAAATCTGATGCACCGTCCGATTCATTTTTATCAACAAAATAGAACTGATCTTTTCTTAACAATTCCAGATTCATAAGTTCTGTGTTGTGTGTAGTAAAAATGATTTGTGCTCCATTTGGATTTGTTCTCTTGCTCTGGAATCTGGCAATGATATAGTCTACTAACATTGGATGTAGTTCTCTTTCAATTTCATCTATTAATAATAATCCGCCATTAGACAGAACAGATTCAATTGCCGGAGCCATAGACATCAGTTTTCTTGTTCCATCAGATTCATCTAATAACTCTAAAGGATATACTTTTCTGTTTCCTTCTTTATCAATACCTGGATGCATAGAAGTTGCCTTTACTTCTCCCATCTTTAAACGAACCTCTGAATTGTTTGATGTCTCAGAAAGAACATTAATAAACTGAGTTAATGCACTTTTAATTCTTTCTGGTATTCCATCAGGGAAAGTAAGTTCATCTTTCATCACTTCACTTTCAATTTCAAAAGACATATCTTCAATTCCAAAGTCTGCTGCTTTTGCATAATCTGAAATTGCCTTAAGCATATTGGGGTCATCTGAATATTCCAGTAGCTGACGTGGAATATCAGAGTAATCACGAGAAAAGAATATCTTTTCTCTGAACCAGCTCATAGCTGTAACACATGCAGTATCGTTCATTGTGCAGGCAACAGAAAAATATAACTGATTTGGAGCAATGGTTTCACTAATCAGTTTTCTTCTGGCCTTATCCTCAGTAAATGAAAATACCTGCTTTTCTCTGTTAAATACCAGAGCTTTCTGTCCTTTAGGTGCATGATATAAATACTCTTTGATAATCTCTTCCTTCGTAGCTGCGAATCCATACCAGTACTTAATTCCGTTTAACGTATATACAAAATTAAACTCTGTTGGCTCATTAGATGAATAGTCATTTAGTGCAAAAGGAACCACAGGTATATCAGCTTTCTCATGCTGTGTTCTCTGAGCATTTTTGATAAACTGAACCGCTAACCAGAATGCTCTTATTACATTACTCTTTCCTCCTCCGTTTTTACCATAGATAGCAACTCCCGGAAGAAGTTTTGCATTCTTGTAATTAATAAGGGTGTTTTTAAATGCACCAAGCCCTGTTGCTTCCATAGAAAGAACTGCTTCATCTCTGAATGATCTATAATTATTAAAGTTAAATTCTATAAGCATATTCTTCGTCTCCTCACGTATTAGTTCTTCATACATTATATCCTTGTTTTTAATAAAATACAATGAAATATATTAGTTTTTTTGATTTTTTTCATTCTATTTCTATTTCTAGCACAGAACAAGTGTATATTAAACAATTTAAACTAAACTCAACCCTGATTTTTCCAGCAAATCATAATCAGTAAAAAAAACATAGACCAATTTGATCTATGCTTTAATTATTTCTTATTTAATTTATAGTCTGACTTTCCCTCTAAAAAAAAATGGTAAATCGTTGGTAAATATTATTTATCCTAAAAAAATATACGCTGAAAACGTTGATATTTAGCCGTTTTTGAAAACTGATTTGTTGCTGGGAAAATATTGCCATGGCA
>SAMEA104404100__coassemble_5217_pt1 | contig 7176 bp, 4 predicted proteins | sample SAMEA104404100__metabat2_high_PE_036 | metagenome-assembled genome bin SAMEA104404100 (sample SAMEA104404100) | Balaenoptera acutorostrata | reverse complement strand
TTAGAAAGATATATGAAAGAGGAGAAGACAGAGCACTACTGATCTCAGCGACGGGGGAGAGAGTTATAATTAGGACAGGTGGTAAACTCCAGTAATTTCAATGGTTACGGAGTTTGGCCAACTTGTCTTTTTTTATTGAAAAATTGACTTTATAGCAATTTTACTGCAAAACTCATTCCCTGGCAAGGAAAACTTAAAATGTTTTTTTGATATTTTTTTAAATAAAAGCGTCAAAAAGGGTATTGACGTATTTTAGGATATGTGTTATTCTGAAATACTCTGAAAAATGAGTACGACAACTGAATATACAGTGTACAGGTACCTTCTTCTCGAAAACCTAACCAGTAAAGCATGCATGATGGTACGCCAGGATCCCGAAAGGGGGAGCGAGAATTCCTAATCTGAAAGTATGGAGGCATAAACCGTATTAGTGCGATGACCTTTGAGGAGGATAATGATACTTCCGGGAACGGCTCTATGAGGTCCATAGAGGGGTTCGATCCCCATGAGACGAAATGCATCGTCGCCTGTATATCTCCCATCAGTTCAGGGGCCGAGATAAATATGAACTATGTTACATAATTAAGATCAGGTGATAACGCAAAATGCGAATCACAAATGAAGGGCAAGGATCAAGTAAAGTACCAAAGATGGCACCTGTATGACAGGTTTTAGCCACTGCTACTTTTTAAAAAAAACAAGAGCTTCATAACAAGTTGATTTTAAGACGGATATGGCACCAAGGGAGTAGTATACCCTTTTTTAAAGATGCCATATGACCAGGATGATTTAGTCCTGGTTTTACATAGCTACAAAATAGTAGTATTTGTATGATTAGTAATCGTTAGAGCGATGTAATATAGACTAACCGGGATAACTATACCCTTTTTGAGGTAAGTTAAACTTGAACTGAAAAACAACAACTAAAATGGGAGTTTGTATATTCAATTATATATAAATTTAATAGCAGTAAAATGCATTACATGAGGCAGGACCCTGTAAGTCATGAAAGATGAGAAAAGACATAAACATCTATCATGGCTTTTTTATTTACTAAAAGGGATAACCAGCCTCTTTTTTATTACAGAAGAAAGGAGGAAATGCCATGGTAGAAAAGAAAAATGATTGTTTAAAACCGGAAGGAGGAGAGCTGTACGTAATAGAGAGACTTACAGCTGAAGATTCTATGGAAAGAAGAGACAGAACCGCTACTTATAACAATGCCATTTATCTGGCCACTAAGAAAGATGATGACTATGTAATGGTTGGTAAGTACAAAGTAAGAGAAACTTTTGCAGGGGAAGCGACACTTACAGAATTACTCACTGAGTATATCGAAAGAAAAGTAACGCTTAAGTATTAAAAGAGGGGGTGTTTGGATGACCGAAAAATATTTAACGGGTATTTACCTCAGACTGTCTAAGGGAGATGATGACGTTGACGGTGTTGGGAAATCTGAGAGTAACAGTATTTCAAACCAGAGACTTATCATAGACAGATTCTTAGAGAAACATCCTGAAATGGAAGTTGTGGATACCTATATTGATGACGGTTATACGGGTACAAACTTCAAACGTCCGGAACTAAAGAGGATGATGTTCGATGTTGATGAAGGCCGTATTAACTGTATAGTTGTTAAGGACCTGTCCAGATTTGGAAGAGAAAGAATACAGACAGGTACCTATATTCAGAAAGTGTTCAAGGAGAAGGGTGTACGTTTTGTTGCAGTTAATGACAACTACGATACCCTTACAGCAGACGGGAGCGAGAACCATCTTATTATGCCGATTAAAGCACTTACTAATGATAACTTCAGTAAGGACATATCGACAAAGGTACGCTCCAGTATGAGTGTAAAAAGAGAAAAAGGTGAGCACATTGGTGCTACTGCACCATATGGCTACAGCAAGGATCCGGAAGATCATAATCATCTTGTGATTGATCCTTATGCAGCAGATATTGTAAGAACCATATTTTCAAAACGCATGCTTGGAATGAGTGCAAACAGAATTGCTAATTACCTGAATGAACTGGGAATTTTACCACCTCAGGCGTATAAAGACAGTAAGACTAATGGAAAAAAGAAGTATACAGCGAAGTGGTATTCAAAACAGGTGTTAAGAATTCTAGAGAACGAAGTTTATACGGGGTGTGTTGTTCAGGGACGTGTAGAGAAGGTGAGTTACAAGGTGAATAAGCTTGTAGAAAAACCAAAGTCCGAATGGGATATTGTACCAGGTATGCATGAGCCGGTAATAAGCAGGAGTGATTTTGAAATAGTCCAGTCACTACTAGAAAGAGACGTGCTGTGTAACAGTAGTAATCCTGATGGATTTCTGTTTGCAGGTATGGTGTACTGTGGTGATTGTGGAAGTCCTATGGTAAGAAAGACAACGAGAACCAAAGAAGGCAATGTATATCATTATGTCTGTAAGAACTATAACTTTGGTAATAACTGCGCAAGTCATAAGATCAGTGAAGAAATGCTTATGAAAATCGTTAAGGACAGAATGAACGAAATGATTAGAAGGCTCTGCATGTATGAGAAGCTGAGAGAAAATATTTCAGGCTGTGAAATAAACAGGGATGAAGTCATTGAGCATGATATAGAAATAGAGAAATTAAAAGGTGAGCTCAGGAAATATTCAAGTCTCAAAGCAGCTTTATATCAGGACCTTGAGGAAGGGCTGTTAAGTAAGAAACAGTTCGAAAAATACAGAAAGCAGTATACGGATAAAGAAGTAGAGCTGCAGAGTGCAATAGAAAAACAGAAAGAAGTAATTAATTCAGTTTATGATGAAGGAATCTGTGCAGAGTCACTGCTTAAAACATTTAAGAAGAATCCTCATGTTGAAGAAATAGACAGGATAATGCTGGTAACAATGTTAGACCGCATACTTATATATGAGGATGATTCAGTAGAACTTGTTTACAGGTATAGTGAAAGAATGCACAAGTTTAATCAGATACTGAAGTATTTAGAACTTCAGAAAGAAGGAAAATAAAATGGCAAGAACTAAAAGCAGATTTAATGCAATAAAACCTGTTGAGAAAACAGAGGAGAAGCAGAGCCGGACAGGCTACAGAGTTGGAATGTATGCCAGGCTGTCTGTTATAAGAGAAGGAGATAGTGGTGAATCTGTAGATAATCAGATTGAACTGATGATGAACTTTATTAAAGGCAGACCTGAGTTTACTGATTATCGTATTTATACAGATAAAGACTATAGCGGTACTAATTTTAAAAGACCAGGATTTGAAGAAATGATGGATGATATAAGAACGGGGAAGATTAACTGCGTAATTGTTAAGGACCTTTCAAGATTTGGAAGAGACTATCTTGAGACCAGTAACTTTATTGAAACTATATTTCCATTCCTGGGTGTAAGGTTTATATCAGTTAATGATCACTTTGATACCTGCGAAAGATACAATGCTAACAAGGAACTTGAAATAGCACTGAAGAATCTTGTAAATGATATGTATGCAAAAGATATATCAAAGAGAGTATCTTCTGTAAGGGAAAGTGAAATTGCAAATGGCAGGTTTGTAGGAGGTAATGCTCCTTATGGTTACAAAGTAAAAGAGGATGACCCACTAAGGAGATTTGTTATTGACCCTGGCCCTGCAGAAGTGGTAATGAAAATATATGATATGGCACTTCAGGAAATGCCTCTCAGAGAAATTTCAAAGAAGCTTCAGGAAGAAAACTATACTATTCCTAGGCAGTATGCAGCCACAGGACACCTGTACCAGGAAGAAGGTGATCAGGTAAAAATATGGCATGTTGGAACTATATCAAATATCCTGAGAAACAGAACTTATACTGGTGAACTTATTCAGGGCAAGAGACGCAAAAGACTTTGTGAAGGCAAGGATTTTGAGCTTGTAAATGAAGATGAATGGGTTGTAATAAAGGATGCTCACGAACCTATTATTTCTGAAGCAGTATATGATAGTGTGAGAAATATCATGGAAGCGAAAGTAGAAGAAAGTAGTTTTTCATCAGAGTGCAATCTCCCTGTTAAACCTAATAAATATGCAGGACTTATTTTCTGTGGAATATGTGGTAAGCCAATGTCATATTCATCAGAAATAAGGGGTAAGTTCAAGAAGAAAAGACACTACTATTTTTTCTGCAGTAATGATTATGATATTAATAAACCTGATAAATGTAATGTAAGAATTACTGAAGACTGGCTGGATGCAATTATCGCTGACAGGCTGAGAGAATTACTTGCTGAAAATAACAGTAGTGATAAATCAGTAAAAGACATTTGCAAAGAGAGAATGGACAGACTTACAGTACAGTATGAAGCAAACAAAAGTAAGGCGGACAGGAAGCTGAATAATACTATTGAAAAAGCAGCACTGTGTTATGAAAGTTATGTTTTAGGTGATATTTCTAAAGAGCAGTTTAAACTTTTCAAGGATGCAAACGAGCAGGAAGAAAAGAAAAGAAGAGAAGAACTCAGAATGCTGGCAAGTGATTATGCAGAAGCAACAGCATATATGAATGAGACCATTCGTGCTATGAGTAATCTTAAAAAAGCTGTAGAAAGAGAAGGACTTGATCGTAATCTTGCAAATGAACTACTTAAAAGAGTTGATGTATATCCTGGTCATGAAGTTGAAATCAGATATCGTTTCAAAAAGCTAAAATAGGAGGAGGTGAATAAGGTGGAAAGGCTTATATCTTATCTAAGACTTTCTAAAGAAGATGATAGTAGTGATGACGAAAGTAACAGTATTTCCAATCAGAGGATTCTAATAGAAAGATATATCCGTGCTGATAAGGAACTATCTGAAATGGAACTGGTAGAAGTAAGTGATGACGGATATTCCGGTAAGAACATGGAAAGACCGGGTATGACGAGACTTCTTAAGATGATTAAGGACAAGCAGGTAAGCTGCATTGTAGTCAAAGACTTTTCCAGATTCTCAAGAGACTATCTTGAACTTGGAAAATATATTGAGCAGATATTTCCTTTTATGGGCATCAGGTTCATTGCAATAAATGATAATTACGACAGCAGAAATTATGCAGGTGGTATTGGCGAAATTGATGTTGCATTTAAGGAACTGCTATATGATTTCTACAGTGAAGACTTATCAGGAAAGGTAAAGACTGTTTTAAAATCCAGAAGGCAGAGCGGAAAGTTCATTGCAGTTGTACCACCATATGGATTTATCAAAGACAGGAATAACAAACATAAACTTGTTATTGATGAAGAAGCTGCAGATATTGTAAAAGAAATTTATGAAGAGTACAATGACGGAACTTCTATGTATGCCATAGCACAGAATCTTAATGAAAGAGGAGTAACAGCTCCAGGAAAATACCTGAGAGAAATAACAAATATTGATTTCAGTAATAAAGGTCAGGTAAAAGATTTCTGGGATGTAACTGCTGTTTCAAGAATACTTCACAGGGAAGAATATAACGGTACGCATGTATTTGGAAAGAGCAGATCTCTTGAGGTAGGATCTAAAAAGAAAGTAAATCTGCCTGAAGAAGAGTGGCAGAGAGTCAGGGATGTTCATCCTAAAATTATTGACGATGAACTTTTTAATCAGGTTCAGGAGAAACTTTCTAAGAAGAAAAGAGGTCGTATAAATGCTGAAGGGCATATGCTGAAAGGTAAAGTTATCTGCGGAGGATGCGGAAATAAAATGCAGCATTCTAAAAAAGGTAAACCAAAATACGAATGCATTAAGAAGTACTATATAGAGAATCCTGAGGAATGCGTAACATCCATAAGGGACGAAGATCTGGAAGAAGTTATTCTGAAACTTTTACAGAACAATATTAAGCATGAAGGTGACTTAGCAGAGGTAGTGAGAAAAAATGCTGCGAGAGCACAGGAGCATGTGAAGAAAGCTGAAGAAAGACTTGATAAAATGATTAAGTCCTGTGATGGATTTGAGGAACGCATAATGGAAGGTTATGAGTCTTACAGAGAAGGAGTACTTGATAAGGAAACATACCTGATGCAGAAAGATATGTATGACAGAATGATATCTGAGCTTGAAGAAAAAATTGAGAAGCAGAGGGAAGCTGTTAACAAACTCAGAGCAGATGCGAAGTGTCCACCAGGATATGACAGTGAAAGAAATACTTTTAAAATCACAGAACTAAACAAAGATGTTGCTGACCTGTTTATTGATCACATAACAGTTTACAAGGACAACAGCATGGAAATCAAATGGAAATTTAATATGTAATAATTATGAGTAGGCAAAAAAAGTCTACTCTTTTTATTTGGAAGGAGTTGATATGAATGAAAGAAAACATTAGTGAAACTAACAAAGAAAAGATGGAAACAATTAAAGAAAGCTTAAGCAGAACCGATAAAGGAACTATAAAAAATAATCTGAATAACTGCACACATATTCTAAGAAATGATCCTCTACTTAAAGGAGCAATTCAGAGAAATGTTCTGATGGGAATGGCAGATATAACTAAAGAAATGCCATGGCACAGAAGATCAGTTTCAATTACAGATACAGATGTAAATAACATCAGACTTTACTGTGAGCAGAACTATGAAGTATCAAGTGATAAAAATATCAGAGCAGCAATTGACATTGTAGCAAATGAAAACAGATACCATCCAATTGTTGATCTCTTAGAAAGTCTTGAGTGGGACGGAGTGCCAAGAATAGACACAGCACTTCATCGCTTCCTGGGAGCAGAAGAAAATGATTACACTGCAGAAGTAATGAGACTGCATATGCTGGCAGCAATTCACAGAGTGTATGAACCAGGATGTAAGTATGATATCTGTCTTGTGTTTGTAGGTGATCAGGGCGGAGGTAAATCTTCATTCCTGAGACTACTTGCAATGAAAGATGAGTGGTTTACTGATGATGTTAAACGTGTTAATGAAGAAAAAGTTTTCCAGAGACTTCAGGGACACTGGATTGTTGAACTATCTGAAATGAGTGCAGCAACAAAGGCATCAGTTGAAGAAATCAAGTCTTTCCTGAGCAGACAGAAAGACAATTACAGAGTGCCTTATGAAACAAGAGCAGAGGACAGACCAAGACAGTGTGTTGTATGTGGAACCTCAAACAATCCAAGATTCTTACCGTTAGACCGTACAGGTAACAGAAGATTTGCACCGGTAGTTGTGAACTCAGCGATGGCAGTAGTTCATCCAATGGATAACGAAG
>SAMEA104404100__coassemble_5047_pt1 | contig 7378 bp, 10 predicted proteins | sample SAMEA104404100__metabat2_high_PE_036 | metagenome-assembled genome bin SAMEA104404100 (sample SAMEA104404100) | Balaenoptera acutorostrata | reverse complement strand
GCAAAGGCTGTTGCAGTAGTTTTCTTAGGCTGATATTCAGGATTATTCTTGATTTTAGAAAAGAGTTTTCTGTCAACATTAGCCCGTTTATATACATCAGGATACTTCATTCCTTTCTGGATTATAAGGCGGAGAAGACACTCAGAGAATGTTTCGTCCATTTCATCCATAAGGTCATCAAGGCTTCTTGCTGCTCTTTTGCTGCAGACTGATGCATCAAAATGACAGGAACTTAATGGGTAAGCATTTCTTCTATTACTTCTTACTGAAGATGTAATGCAGTCGTATGTGTATTCTTCTTCCAGTGTTTCTTCTGTAAGATTATCGTCAATATATGCTGTAACATCAGCAAAGAGTTTTTCTGAAAGGCTGTATGATTCTTTATCAAACACCACAAGGTATACTGTCATGCTGTTTTCAAGAAGGAAGTTTCCTGTTTCTGTTATGGCTGCCTGAAGGGCTGTTCCTTTTGGAAACCCGTTATTTCCTGAAGCAAGTACAGGAAAGGCTACTGACTTACAGCCACGTTCTTTTGCTAAGGAAAGGCTGTTTCTGTAGCATTTCTTAAGTAGTTCTACTGACTTTTCTCCATCATAAACTGGTGATACTGTATGTATTACATAATCAGCTTTTAATTTAAAAGCCGGTGTAATCCCTGCTTCACCATAAGGAATATCCCCTATGGCTTTTCTTGCTTCAAGGAGTTCTTTTCCTGCTTCTTTATGTATTCTGCTGTCAACACCAGCACCTATTACCGGTTTATGATTAGCCGAGTTAACTATGGCGTCAGCCTTAACAGAAGCTATATCATCACGTATTATCTTTAAAGGCATATCTATATTTCCTCCAGTGTTTCTTCTCTTTTCTTTAATCATACCGTTAAAAGAAATTAATGCAATATATATTTCTCTATTTGATTAAGAATGAAAATCTTGTTAGAATAGAATGTATTAAATCTGGAAGAAGGAAATATTATGCATTTAAGAGAAAAAGTCTGTTTAATGAATATGTGTGCTGTTAAGGACGAAGCTGGTAATGTTGTTGTTCTTGATAAGGTAGGTAAGTCATATACAGGCCTTACATTCCCTGGTGGTCACGTTGAGAAGGGTGAGACTCTTTCTGCTTCTGTAATACGTGAAGTAAGGGAAGAAACTGGCCTTGTAATAGAGAATCCACATTTAGAAGGAATATATCACTGGAACGAAGATGATGTTCACAATGTGGGCTTTATATACACAGCACGCTATATGGGTGGAAATCTCAGAAGCTCTGAAGAAGGTAAGGTATCATGGATTTCCTTTCAAGAGCTTAAGACCATGAAGGTTGCAAGGGGAACTGAGTTTGTTCTCAAAATGATAGAAGACAGCAGCATTTCGGAATGCTACGTGGAATTAACTGAGGATGGGTACAGAGGTACTCTGTATTAGAGGTGGTTTATGACAATAGAAGAAGTCAGAAGAATATGCAGGGAAGCCTGCTGGGAATTTGGATACACTCTTGATGTACCAGTTGAAGAGAATGGAAGGCTGAAGAGGTCTCTTGGCAGGGTGAAATTTAAAACCGTAAGGGGTAAGTCTTATCCAGAAAGAATTGAGTTTTCAAAGGATTTTCTTGAGTCTGGAAATGAGAATGAGATAAGGGATACTGTTTATCATGAACTTGCGCATTACTTTGTCCTGAAGGATACCAAAGCAGATCACGGCCATGACCTCCTGTGGAAGGAATGGGCAGTAATGCTTGGTGCAAAACCAAGTGCAACTACAAAAAGGGCTGTTACAGGACTTCCACCAGCAGAGCACAGATATTTTGTTGTGTGCACAAAATGCGGTAAGGTTGTAGGAAGATATGCGAGAGCTGGTAAAGTTATAAAAATGCCTGGAAATTACAGAAGTAAATGCTGCAAGGCTCCCATAAAAATAATGGTCAGAAAGTAAACGTAAAAAAGCGCCATCTTGCATCACGGAGGGAGGTTTACCTTGTGAACAAGACGGCACTTTCATTTCTGAATGGTTTAGTCTTTTTTCTTTCTGAACCAGCTGAAGAGACCGCTGTGTTCATTACCTGTATCAGCGTCTGACACATCTTCAGCCATACGCTTCAGGTATGAGTTTTCGTCTGTAATTTCAAAATCTGGTGTTTCTGAAGCAGCTTCAGCTCTTCGTTTAAGAAGAGAGTTCTCATCTGTAAGTTCAAAGTCAGGTGCTTCAGAAGCATCTTCAGCCATGGACTGAAGAAGTCCTGGGCGTATTACTTTGTTATCTGGAATATCATCTCTTACTGAAGAATCATCATATACGCCCTGATTCTTTGGAATACAGTTAGGGTATATGCTATTGTACCTGTCTGAATATCCTTCCGAAAGGAATTTTTCTTCGAATTCTTCAGGCGTTTCACATGATTCTCCAAGAGTTTCCAGATCAGCAAGAAATTCATTAACGTCATCTTTTAGTGTATCCGGGATGATAAAGTATTCTTTTAAGAAGTTCTTTCTCATATCTACACATTCTTTTATATCTTTTTCCATTGTGGTTAGCTCCAGTCTGAATTAATTTGCATATGTTCTATATATATAGAATATCAGTTTTTTGTGGTAAAGGCAAGAAAAAAGACAGAATAATCTGCCTTAATTCTTAAAAAATATGTTTTTTTTACTATTTAAGTATTTTTTCTTTTCTTGTATTATATTCTTCTCGCGTAATAAAGCCTTCTTTAAGAAGATCATCCAGTTCACGGAGTTTCTTCTTTGTGTTTTCTGAAGAAGAATTGTTAGCAGTAGTTTCTGTTTCTTTGTAAGTGTAGTCGGTATTTGCAGAATACTTTATTTCTGGAATGCGTCTTCCGTATCTGAAATCAGCAAATCCTAATATAGGGATGAAAATCTCAGGGAAGAATACAAGTCCAAGTCCAAATGCCCAGTGGATGTTAAATCTTTTTGCAAGGTCAATATTGTATCTGAACATGAGATAGATATTATATAATGGAATGAGAAGTAAGAACATCCTCCATCCATTTCCATAAAGCTCTTTGAAAATTATGTACATATTGTAGAACGGTACAAGACCCATCCAGCCGTCGTACCCCATTTTCTGAAATATTTTCCATAAGCCTACACATACGAGTATAAAGAAAACTAATTCAATCATTATATCCCTTCTTTCTTTTTGTAAGATGTGTTAATATGATTCTATCATATTAACAAGCAGGCGTACAGAATATTCGGAGGAACTCAATGCACAGATTTGTAGAAGAAGGAAGAACATATATTGAAGATGCCATTAGTATGGATGAAAGAGAGAAAGGCAGTCTGGAAAAAGAAATATCAGAAATAAATGATATGGGAATGATTGATATATTAGAAGAAGAGCTGTTATATATTGTTGAAGACAGCTATTATGAGGAAGATTTCAGTTTAACCATAGAAGAGGCACTTTCCCAGGCGGTAATTAATGCAGAAGAAGCCATAAGAGCAGAAAAGGAAGATAATCCTTTTGATATTATGACAGAAGGAAACAGGCACGAGCCCTTTTGCAGATAATCATAGGTAATGAGTATTGTATTTAACGCTGGAAGCACTGCGCGTCATAGTGACCAGATTACGTTGACAAAGGAAGTGCGATAGTGTATAACTGAATTAACAATAGAAACCACGGAGGTAAAGGAAATGAAATATGTATGTGGTATCTGCGGATACATTTACGATGAAGCAAAAGAAGGAACAAAATTTGAAGAATTAGGAGCAGACTGGAAATGTCCACTTTGCAACGCTCCAAAGGAAGTTTTTAACGCTAACGAAGAATAGAATATGTTATGTACTGCAGGCAGAAATGCCTGCTTTTTCTTTTGCATAAGAATAGAAAAAATGCCTTTACAAGTAAGTGCACATGTGATAATATGTGCGTAAGTTAGGAATGACTAACCAAAGAACAGAAGCAGAAAGGGGAAGAAAAAATGAATAATATTAACGAAACTGGCGAAGTAGTAAGAATGCCTTTATTAGGGGACAAGGCACCAGCCTTTGAAGCAGTTACAACTCAGGGGAACATTAATTTTCCAGAAGACTTCAGGGGTAAGTGGGTGATTCTGTTTTCACATCCAGCAGACTTTACACCTGTTTGCACCACAGAGTTTATGACCTTTGGTTCAATGATAGAAGAATTCAGGGAAATTAATACTGAGCTTGTAGGTCTTTCGGTAGACTCAATATATGCTCATATTGCATGGTTAAGAAAGATTCAGGAACTGGAGTGGAACGGAAAGAAAAATATTAATGTAACATTCCCTCTTATTGAAGACATCAGAATGGAAGTATCTAAGAAGTATGGAATGGTTCAGCCGGGTCAGTCAAATACTCAGGCAGTAAGAGCAGTATTTGTAATTGACCCGGAAGGCATTATAAGGACTATACTTTATTATCCGCTTTCCACAGGCAGAAACTTCGACGAAATCAAGAGAATTGTTCTTGCACTTCAGAAGGCAGATGCTGACAGCTGTGCTACACCGGCTGACTGGAGACCAGGTGATGATGTAATTGTTCCTACAGCAGGAAGCTGCGGAGTTGCAAAAGAGAGAATGGAAAGTAAAGATGAGGAGCAGTACTGCCTGGACTGGTTTATGTGCTTCAGAAGAGAAAAATAGAGGATCAGCTAAAGATTAATAACATGATAGTGATTAAGACCATGTCGCATGATGTGGTCTTTTTTTGATGCAGTTAAATGCAGAAAAAGATACATAAAATACTGCTTATGGGATTAAATGTAAGAAAACGAACAGAGATGGGGAATGAACTTCTCACCTTACAGACTATTTTTAAAAATCTATTGACTTAAGTAATTTCTGATATACAATTAGCTCAAGAAAATTCAGAAAATATTACGTAAGGACGGTGTTTAAAAATGAAAAGAATTATTGCTTTAACAGTTGCTTTCCTGATGGTCTTTTCTCTTGCTTCCTGTGGCAGCAAAGACAAGACTAATGATGGATCAGTTGAAGTTGATGAAGGTATTGTAAACGTAGAAATAACAATTCCTGCTGACTTCTTTGAAGACGAAACAGAAGATGAAATTAAAGCTGGAGCAGAAGAAAAAGGTTTCAGTAAATGTGTAGTTAATGATGACGGATCTGTTACCTATACTATGAGCAAAGCTAAAAGAAAAGAAGTGCTAAAAGAGATGGAAGCATCCTTTGATGAAACTGCAGATGAAATCATTAAAGGAGATGAGGAAGTACCATCATCTTTTACAGAGATTACGCATAATAAGGATTTCAAAGTAATCGAAATGAAAGCTAACGAAAACTACGGCGGATTTGATGGTCTGTACATGTATTCCATGCTTATGATGGGTTCATACTATCAGGTGTTTAACGGAGTTTCCAGTGATAAGCTGGATGTTACTGTAAAGGTAATTAATAAGGATAGTGGCGAAGAACTTGACTCCATATCTGTTGAAGAACTGAAAAATATGTCAGATGAAAATGGAGCTGAGGAGTAGTAAAAGGAAGAAGGTAAGAACATGAAGAAGAAACTTGTAGTACTGCTTATTGCAGTAATGTCAATTATGATGCTGGCATCATGCGGCGGAGAAGAGATTACACTTGATCTTTCTTTTGGAGAAAGATCAGGAACTTATGAAGGTGATATGAAGGATGGAGTGCCTCATGGAAACGGTAAGTTTTCAAGTGAAAATGAAGATGGTGATAAATGGACCTATGAAGGAGAATTTAAAAATGGTCACTTTGAGGGTAAGGGAACTACTACATGGGATGACGGCAGAAAACAGACTGGTACATATGTTAATGACGAAATAGTACCTATTACAGGTAAGGATCTTAAAAAAGTCTATTCAAATCCAGATCAGTACAAGAATAATGTAGTTGAAGTTACAGGACAGGTATTCGGAGGTGTTGATTATGAGGACGGTGTAATTGCACTTCAGATGTGGGCAGATCCTGAAAACAATGAAAGAAATACTGTTGTATATATTTATGATGAAGATTTTGAAGTAGAAGACGAAGATTACATTAAGGTAAAAGGAATCGTTGCAGGATCGTTCAAAGGCGAGAACATGATGGGTGGAGAAGTTACAGGACTTGAAATTGATGCAATAGATCAGGAAGTGGTTTCTTATGCAGAAGCATGTTCACCAGCTAATAGCATCGTAGAAGTAAACAAGACTGTAACTCAGTACGGATATGCTGTAACTGTTGATAAGGTAGAATTTGCAGATAAGGAAACAAGAATGTTTGTAACTGTTACTAACAATGGTTCTTCAGAATTCAGTCTGTTTACATTTGATTCAAAAATTATTCAGAATGGCAGTCAGTACGAAAGTCAGGACAACTGGCAGGCAGACTATCCGGATATAAGCGGGGATATTGCCGTTGGAGTATCAAAGTCAGGCATAGTTGCATTCCCTGCTATTGAAGAAGGAAACTTTAAGGCTGTATTTGATGCTTACTCAGATAACTGGGAAGAAGATATAGAAGACTTTGTATTTGATATTGAAATCTAAAGGCCGTGGTTTTTAGAGAGGCTTCTGGCAGTATATGTAAAGGGATTAGAAATGAGGTGGACGTATGACAGGTGCAATAGCAGGAGATATTTCGGGATCAAGATTTGAGTGGGATAACATTAAGACTAAGGAGTTTGAGCTCTTTACAAATCGGTGTTTTCCTACTGATGACAGTATTATGACTATAGCCATAGCAGATGCTATTCTTAAGAGCGATGGAGACTGGGACCAGTTATCAGCAAATGCTGTTAAGAGCATGCAGTCATTTGGAAGAGCATATCCATATGGGGGCTATGGTGGAAGATTTGGTTTATGGCTTTACGAAGAAGAACCAGAACCATATAACAGCTATGGCAATGGTGCAGCCATGAGAGTAAGTCCATGCGGTATTGCAGGAAGAACGCTTGAAGAAGCATTGCTGCTTTCAGAAAAGATTACAGCAGTAACCCATAATCATGAAGAGGGACTTAAGGGAGCAGAGGCAGTAACAGCAGTAATCTATCTTGCAGGACATGGTAAGAGTAAAGAAGAAATATGTGAGTATGTTAAGAAAAACTACTATGACATGGATTTTACTCTTGATGAAATACGTGAAGCTTATGGCTTTGATGAGAGCTGCCAGGGAACAGTTCCTCAGGCTATAGAGGCGTTCTTAGAAGCGGAAGACTTTGAAGACACTATTCGTAATGCCATATCCATAGGTGGAGACAGTGATACACTTGCTGCCATAGCAGGAAGCATGGCAGAAGCCTATTATGGAGTGCCAGAGGACATCAGGGAGAAAGTAATGAGCTATCTTGATGAAGAAGAAAAGAAAATTATAGAGGAATTTGAGCGAAAGTACGAGTAAAACGGGGGAATATGAGATG
>SAMEA104404100__coassemble_4783_pt1 | contig 7763 bp, 8 predicted proteins | sample SAMEA104404100__metabat2_high_PE_036 | metagenome-assembled genome bin SAMEA104404100 (sample SAMEA104404100) | Balaenoptera acutorostrata | reverse complement strand
ATGAGCTTATGGAAGAAGAGTAAAGAGGAAGATTTAATGTCTTCCTCTTTTCCTTTATACAGTCCTTGCATCAGGTGAATAAAGTGATATATAATGTGTAAAAAAGTTATAACAGCATACATAAAGTGGATAGTTAAACCTCGTAATCTGGTTAATAAATACTGCGACGTAACTATGAGGTGGCAATATAGTGGCAGCTATAAACGTGTGATTCCAACGTATAGAGGGATAACACCACCCTTCGTCTCCACCATATTTTTGCTCTTGGAAACACAATTCCAGGAGCTATTTTTATGCCCACAACATAATATACATAAGCTTTAAGATATCAGCATCTTAGGGCTTTTTTATTGAAAAACCAATGGGTACAGCGAATATATACGCGAGTAAAGAAGATAAAATAATCGTACGCATACAGACTATTTGCATGCATCTCAAAAAGATAAAAAATGTGGGGTAAAAGGTGAGGCAGACCCAAAATGCGAGGTGAAATGCGAGGTTACTATCGCTTTTAAAACTAACCAAATTTCGCATATTTGAGATAATAAAGAGAGTATGTAATAATCATAAATTCAATAAAATTTTTCTACATGGCCATATCAGGCTTAACCGGTATGGTCTTTTATTTTGCATATGCCAATTGTAAATGTAAATGAAAAATATATGGAAATTTTTCTTCAGAATCTTACATCCTGTTCAAACGGAGTCATACGAAAAGTTTACTCAATTGTTAGAATGGCTTTTCAGATGGCTCATGAAAGAAAGATAATTTAAAAAAATTTTTTATATTCAGATGAGAAGACTCATCCACATAATCTGGATGATAAAAGACTTAAGGTGATTGAAAACATAAGACAGGAAAGAGCAGGACAACGGCCTGCAGAGTAGAAATATGAGAAGATATCAATGTAACAGCTGATATCTTCTTTTGCTTTAGAAAATAAATTTGCATAACTTCTTTTTAAGCGTATAATTGACTATAAGAGTGTAATATTTCTGGGGGAAAAAATGAGATATATAGTATTAGATATGGAATGGAATATGCCCGAGCGCAAGCATCTTCTTGTGACAGAACCCATTCCTCTTTATGGTGAAATTACGCAGATTGGTGCTGTAATGCTGGATGAGGAAATGAACGAAACAGACGAGTTTAACATAGAAGTAATTCCTAAGTTCTACAAGAAGATGAACAAAAAGGTAGAAGAACTTACAGGAATTACATATGAAGAGCTTATAGAAAACGGAGTACCTTTTCCTGAAGCTATTACAAAGTTTAAGCAATGGTGCGGAAAAGACAGTATAATATTCACATGGGGACCAAGTGATCTGGATATGATGATAGATAACCTCATAATGTACGACATGGAGTATGATTGGATTCCTGAAGATTTTGATGCACAGATTATGTTTGATGATCAGGAAATGCAAGAGGGAAGAAGCTTTTCACTTGATTATGCAGTGTATCATTGCGGTGTAAAAGGTATTAAAGCTCACGATGCACTAAATGACGCAAGGGATACGGCAGGAGTAATGAGAAAACTTGATGTTGCAGCGTTTGTTCGTGAAGAACGTGAATGGAGAGCAGAGTGTGATGAGGCGGATGACGAATAAAAAAGAGCCAGAAGGCTCTTTTTTCTATCCATACTAATTAGAATACAAGCTGAACAAGTATCATATAGAAGATGGTGCCTCCTGCAATTGAAAGAAGCATTTGTCTTTTCCATAGATGAAGCACAGTTACGAAGGCTATACCAAGAAGCTCTGGCATGCCATGAGTACCAGAAGCAAAGTCTACACCCTTCAGGCAGTAAATGACAAGAAGACCAAATACTGCAGCTGGAAGAATCTTTCCAAGATATTTAATGTATGAAGGAGTTTCTTTACCAGCAGGAAAAAGTATAAAAGGAAGAAAACGTGTAAGCATTGTTCCTCCGGCAACAATTGCAATAGTTAATATACTCTGAGATAGTGACATGTATTTTACTTCCTTTCTAATATATTTCTAAGAAGCGTAAGCGCTGTTAAAATTGAAATCATTGATGGAATCATAAAATTCTCTGGACCGAAAACTGCAAGGCAGATGGCAGCAAGTATAATTCCAAGTATGGCATTTGTGTGGTTCTTTTCTTTCAGCCACTGTTCAATAAAGATTACAACAAAGAGTGCCGTCATTGCAAAGTCAAGACCGGTAGTGTTAAATGTAATAAAGGAGCCAAAGATACCACCTAAGGTTGCGCCTGTTACCCAGTAAATCTGATTGAGAAGAGTAACGAAGAACATAAACCATCCTTTATCAACTCCCTCAGGAACATTTGCAGAGTAGTTAATGGAAAAGCTTTCATCACACATTCCGAAAATCAGATAGGGCTTTTTCCATCCGGTGCCTTTAAATTTATCCAACATGGAAATCCCATAGAACAGGTGCCTTGCATTAATCATTATTGTCATAAGGAATGCCTGAAGAGGGTGAAATGCCCCAAGCAGCATGTTAACTGTAATGAATTCCATGGAGCCTGCAAAGATAATGAGACTCATAAACATAGGGTACCAGAAACTGAAACCGCTTACCTGCATGAAGAGGCCATAGGTAATTCCAAGGAACCAGAACCCTGCAAATATTGGAATTGTATGTGGAAAAGCAGCTTTAAATGCTTTTGATATTTTCTTATCCATACTTCTCTCCTGTAGTGTTTTAGGTAGAGTTTAACATTTTTCTGCAAGAGGAACAATAGTGCAAAGGGAAATTAATTGTGTTAAAATCATATTATTAACTGACGAAAGAAGGAAAAACAATGGAAACTATGAAGGCCGTAGTATACAGAGGAAATGGAGATGTTGCTTTAGAAGAACGCCCTGTTCCTGTAATAAAGGAAGATACAGATGTAATTGTAAAAGTAACATGCACTACAATCTGTTCAAGTGATATACATATTAAACATGGAACAGTTCCAAGAGCAAAGGAAAACACAATTCTTGGACACGAGTTCACTGGTGAAATTGTAGAAGCGGGTTCAGCCGTTAAGAAATTTAAAGCTGGAGACAGGGTTTCTGTAAATGTAGAAACATTCTGTGGAGAATGCTATTACTGCAAGCGCGGATATGTAAATAACTGTGTCCACGGAGGATGGGAACTTGGATGCCGTATTGATGGCGGCCAGGCAGAATATGCAAGAATACCTCTTGCAGACCAGGGACTTACTTTAATTCCTGATGGAGTAACAGATGAACAGGCATTGTTTAACGGTGATATATTAGCAACAGGCTACTGGGCAGCATCAATTGCTGAGCTTAAACCAGCTGATACAGTGGTAGTAGTGGGTGCTGGACCAACAGGGCTATGCACACTTATGAGCGCAAAACTTTATAGCCCTGAAAAGGTAATTGCAATTGATACAAGTGATGAAAGACTTGCCCTTGCAAAGGAACAGGGTTTAGCTGATATTATAATAAATCCATTAAAGGAAAATGCTGAAGAGGTTGTCTTAAGGGAAACTGAAGGAAGAGGTGCTGACAGAGTATTTGAAGTAGCAGGTGGAAAGGATACATTTGATTTATCATGGAAAATTGCAAGACCAAATGGAATTGTAGTTCTTGTAGCACTTTATCCGGAAGCGCAGACTCTGCCGCTGCATTTGATGTATGGGAAAAACCTTACATTTAAAACAGGTGGCGTAGATGCATCGGCTTGCGACGATATTATGAAACTTGTGGCATCAGGAAAACTTGATACAAGTTGTTTAATAACGCATAGATCGTCACTAGACGATATTATGGATGGTTACCGCATTTTCGAAAACAAAGAAGACGGAGTAATTAAATGGGTAGTTACACCATAGAATAATTTTGACAGACTGGTAGTGATTGCTGGTCTGTTTTTTTGTATTAAATTATGCGTATTGAAATTATTATACAGGGATAAAAAAACTGCATCATTTCTGGCGCAGTAAGGCGTTCTAATCCATTATTATTTTTGTCTTATAGTTTATTTCCCTGTCTTTGCAGAATTTTTCGGCAGCACTTCCTTTATCACAAACAAGGGTAAAGTAACGCTGTTTATATGAACGTCCATGCTCATAAGTGAATCCAACTGCGCATTCTCCAAAATTTTCTACTGTTTCAGGAATATATATTTCCACAAGATCAGGGCATGTGTAAATGGCTCTTTCACCAATTTCTTCAAGACCTTCATTTAAGATAAGTGTCTTAAGATAGTGAAGATCATCAAAACAGTGAGCACCCAGTTTTTTTACTGACTGAGGAAGAATAATATTCTGAACTACACTTTTTGTGCCAGGTGGAATAATATTTTCTCCAAGTTCTTCAACAACATGTCCTTCGATTTCAGCAGGGAATATAATAAAGGATTCTGGTTCATTAACCTTTGTTATTACAGCATTGCCGTTTTCTTTTACGATAAATTCAAAATTCATAGGTTTACCTCGATTCTGCAGGAATAAGATCAAGATCTGATTTTTTAGGTGCCCAGTGAACATCTGCAAGATAATGGAAGACTTTGTCTCCGTCGCATTCTTTTAGAAGTTTAAGAATTTCTTCGTGTTCAGCATTTGTTTCCATAAGTGTTTTGTATGTATTTCCTTCTTCGTCATCAGCATAGCTTTTCTTTAGAAATTTATTCTTCATTTTGCCGATTTCTTCTATTAATATATCATTTTCACAAAGATCAGTATAAATCTGGTGGAACAGTCTCTGCTGCTGAAGATACATTTCGTAGTTCTTTGATTCAATTGCAAGATACATGCTGTCAATATAGAACTGCATATCGCGATAATTCTTTTCTGTAAGGTTAGGACATGCAAGCTTTGCAGCAAGTCCGTCAAGATATCCAAGGATTACATAAAGTTCTGAAGCTTCCTTCTTTGTCATGTTTTTTACAACGAATCCTTTTCTTGGAACGTTATCAAGAATACCTTCTGAAGCAAGCTGTATCAGAGCCTCCCTTACAGGAGTACGGCTAATAGCAAGTTCTTCACATATTTTATTTTCGTTAATCTTATCTTCTGGATGTAGTTTACCTATAAGGATTTCATTGGCAATATAATCATATACATGATCTTTTAATGATTTAAATTGTACCATAATATTTTCTTTCCCCTCTACAAATATATATGATATATAATAGCACAGACATAAAAAAAAATAAACGTACTAAGATAAAGATTGACAAAAGAAAGAAAATTCGGGAATAGTATTGTACAAAAAACAATACCTGTTGGACTTTGTATAATAATGTATTTTTTATGCAAATACCGTTGACAATATATAATATACAATATATCATAGTATCAACAAACAACGAAAACAAAAACGTATATAATGAGAGGAGAACAAAATCATGAAAAAATTTAATCACGTAATCGTAAGAAGACCTTGCTCAGCTATTAAAGACGGTATTTCAGGTGGAACATACGAAGGAATTCCAGAATACGAAAGAGCTCTTGAAGAACATAGCGATTATATTGCAGCTTTAATTCAGTGCGGAGTTGACGTTACAGTATTACCTGCTGACGAAAGATATCCAGACTCATGCTTCGTAGAAGACCCTGCACTTATTACAAGAGAATGCGCTATTATTACTAACCCTGGCGCAGAATCAAGAAAAGGCGAAGAAAAAGAAATCGTAGATGTTATTAAGAGATTCTTCCCAGAAGACAGAATTGAATATATAAAGGATCCGGGAACATTAGAAGGCGGAGACGTTATGATGGTAGGAGACCACTTCTATGTTGGAAGATCAGCAAGAACTAACGAAGAAGGTATCAGACAGTTAACAGAAATCCTTGCTAAATACGGAATGACATGCTCAGAAGTAAAATTAGAAGAAGTTCTTCACCTGAAGACTGGTGTTAACTACTTAGAAAACAACCACATGTTAGTTTCTGGCGAATTTGTAACTAAAGAAGATTTCTTAGACTATGACAAAACAGTTATTCCAGAAGATGAAGCTTATGCTGCAAACTGCATCTGGGTTAACGACACAGTAATTGTTCCAGAAGGATATCCAGCGGTTCTTAAAGCTGTTCAGGACATGGGATACAAAACACTTGTTGTTGATACATCAGAATTCAGAAAAATTGATGGCGGATTAAGCTGTTTATCACTTAGATTCTAATTCCCCTTTTTTAACACATTAGGAGGTCTGTCATGGATAATAAAAATGAACAAGGCTTAGGTGTTGGAAAGTTAGCGATGTTTGCCATTGGTACTACTCTTGCCAGTGGAGTCTTCAGTCTTTCTGGAGACTTCGCTGCAGGTGGAGCTTATACATTTGCTACTTTACTGGGATGGTTAATATGCGGTATTGGTATGATGGGTCTTACATTATGCTTTTTCAAGTTAACCATTGTAAAACCTGATTTAACAGATGGAATATACAGCTATTCACGTGCAGGATTTGGACAGTATATTGGTTTTAACTCTGCATGGGGATACTGGATGAGTGCTATTCTGGCACAGTTATCATTTATCACTTTATTGTTTGCATCACTTGGACACTTCTTCCCTGTATTTGGTGAAGGAAGTAATCTGGTTTCCATGGTTGTAGCGTCAGTTATAGTATGGGGATTATCATTACTGGTGCTTCGTGGAGTGAATCAGGCAGTAGCTATTAACGTTATAGTTGTAATCGCAAAGATTATTCCTATTCTTGTTACTGTTGTTGCAATTATACTTGCAGGCGCGTTTAAGTGGAGTATTTTTACAGAGAACTTCATGGGCGTTGAAGGTGGATTGCCATTAATGGATCAGCTGAAATCTACTGTATATGTTACAGTATGGCTGTTTGTTGGAATAGAAGGTGCGGTAGTACTTTCCGGAAGAGGTAAAACAACGAAGGTTGCAGGCCAGGCTACAGTTATTTCGTTTGTATCACTTTTTGGATTGTACTTCCTCATCTCCATGTTAAGCATGGGTGTATTACCAGCTGAAGAATTAGCACAGCTTAGTAATCCACCTCTTGCAGGCGTATTAGAATATGTTGTTGGACCATGGGGTGCTGCAATTGTCAACATCGGAGTAATTATTTCTCTCGGTGGTGCAATGTTTACATACACAATTCTCTGTGTTGACTGTGCATTTGGTCCATCAGAACAGGGAGCGTTCCCTGCTTCATTATCAAAACTAAACAAATACAAAGCACCTACATGGGCTGTAATTGCATCAGCAGTGATTGTACAGTTATTCATTATTATTATTTACTTTAATGCTGGCACATATCAGGCTATCTATGCAATGTCAACAAGCGCAATTATGGTACCATATGTATTCTCATCATTCTACTATCTGAAACTTGTAGTAAAGGGTGAAGGATACGAACTTAATAAATCACATGCTTCATCATGGATTATTGCAGTAATCGGATCACTATATGGAATATGGCTTCTGTATGCAAGTGGTACTACTTACATCCTGATTGCTACAATGCTTTATGCTCCTGGAACAATTATGTATCTTGCAGACAGAAAGAAACGTGGTGATAAGCTGTTTGAAACAAAAGTGGATGTTCTTGCATGCATAGTACTTATGGTAGCATTTGTAGTTGCTATATATATGACAGCTACAGGAAAAATTAATCCATTCTAGAAAAATGCGATATATATGATTAAAAAGGCTTTCTTAAATTATTGTTATAATGCGGGGGCAGGCAGAGCAAACAACCTTCCTGCTCCTGAAATAACGGGCATCTTGAAGCCTTTTTTTATAATATAGGAAATATCGATTAAAAGAGATATTTCCGTATATTTCAA
>SAMEA104404100__coassemble_3894_pt1 | contig 9367 bp, 10 predicted proteins | sample SAMEA104404100__metabat2_high_PE_036 | metagenome-assembled genome bin SAMEA104404100 (sample SAMEA104404100) | Balaenoptera acutorostrata | reverse complement strand
CTAACGACCTTAAGAAATTCCACCATATTACAAAGGAAATTCTTGCAGATGACTTAAAAAAGACCATTGATGTTATAAAGGATAAGGAACTGGAATTTCCATACCCCGTTCCGGAAATTCTTGTAATGGCACCAGCTGAACTGGGAGATGGCATACTTACCACGTCCAAATGGAAAGATTACTTTGACGAAAACAGCATTAAAGTTTCTAAAGAACTTGCTGAAGCATATAGAGAAGTTGCAGAAAGAGAAAACACATATTTCTTCGACGCATCAGAAGTGGCAGAAGCATCAGAGTATGACTCCCTCCATCTTGACGAAACTGTACACAAAAAACTTGCAGAGGCTCTATGCGTTGAAATTAAAGGAATAAAAGCAAAATAAATATAGAAAAAGAATACATAGTATGGTAGAATGAATCATATATCGTTATAGATTTATTAGAAAAGGTGTATGTTATGGCAAAAGTAATAAAGCGAGACTCTCTTGCAAAACAGGTTTCAAACGAACTTGAGAATATGATAGAAAATGGAGAATATGCGGTAGGAGAAAGAATTCCTACAGAGCCTGATCTTATGGAAACATTTCAGGTAAGCAGAAATACCATAAGGGAAGCTATTCAGGGACTGACCTATGCAGGCCTTCTTGAAACAAAACAGGGTAACGGTACCTTTGTAAGATCAAGCAGCAGATTCCAGGCAAACATGAAGAAGAAATACGAAGAAGTTTCAATTGATGATATATGTGAAGCACGTAATGCTCTTGAAGTTACCATTGCTCATCTTGCTGCAATGAGAATAGACGACGATGACATCAGAATGCTTACTACTGCTTTTGAAAACAGACAGTGTCAGAAAACAGATCACAAAGAAAATACCAAGGCTGATCTGGAATTCCACATGGCTGTTGCAGATGCCTGTCATAATCAGATACTTATAGACCTTTATACTTCACTATGCTATTATCTGGAAAGCCATATTAGTGAAAGGCAGGTTGAAACCTCATTTACAACTGCAGAAATAGATGCAATGCACCAGAGACTTTTCGATGCAATAATAAATCATAAACATGTTGAGGCTGGAATAGCCGCACACAAAATACTTGAAATATAGCGTAATATCGCGCTTGTTTACCGCAGACTGTGCCTTCTACAGTCTGTTTTTTTTCGTTAAAAAAAGTTTAAAAATTTTCTTGACAGCGCAGTTAGTTTATGCTAATCTATCATTCGTAGGATGATTGGTTCATATGTTCGTTCGAGCAATTCTCGGATGAACTTTTTTAAACACATATAGTTAGCTTTTACTAACTCTATGCACCCACATGACTACGAATTTAAACAGGAGGACAAATGTTATGCCAATTTATCTAGCGGATTGTGATACAGAACTTACCATAAAGAAAATCACAGGTTCAGATAAAATCAAATCTCATCTTAAAAATTTAGGATTTACTGTTGGAGAAACAGTTCAGGTAGTTAATGTGGTCAATTCAAATATCATACTAAAAATCAAAGGTACAACTTTAGCAATTAGTGATGAATTAGCTAAACGTATTATTGTGTAGGAGGAAAGAAAGAATGACTTTAAAAGATTTAACTGTAGGCCAGTCCGGAATCATAAAAAGAGTGCATACAACAGGTGCTCTGAAACAGAGATTCGTTGACATGGGTCTTACAAAAGGAACTAAAGTTACGGTTATTAAAATCGCACCTTTAGGCGATCCTATTCAGTTAGAATTACGAGGATACAGCTTAAGCATCCGAAAGGATGACGCTGCAAACATTGATTTAGAGGAGGTTAAATAATGAAACATATCGCATTAGCTGGTAACCCAAACTGCGGCAAAAGTACTCTTTTCAATGCATTAACAGGCGCCACAGCTTTCGTAGGAAACTGGCCTGGTGTAACTGTTGAAAAAAGAGGCGGAAAAACTAAAATCCAGGGTGAAACAGTAGAGGTAATGGACCTTCCTGGTATTTACTCACTTTCACCATATTCAAATGAAGAAATCATTGCAAGAGACTATATTATTGATGAAAAGCCAGAAGCAATTATTAATATTGTAGATGCTTCCAACTTAGAACGTAATCTTTACTTAACAACACAGATTATAGAATTGGGAGTTCCTGTAGTAGTTGCTCTTAATATGATGGATATTGTTACTTCAAAAGGCGAAAAACTCTCTGCATCTGCTCTTTCAAAACAGTTAGGATGTCAGGTTGTAGAAATTTCAGCTATTAAAAAAGAAGGTCTTGATGACCTGAAGAAAGCTGTTGCAAAGGTTCTTGAAAATCCTGAAACAGCAACTCATAAATTTACATATACAGCTGATTTAAAAGAAGCAATTGCTGCTGTAAAAGCCTCAGCTTCTGAATCAGGTCTTAAGCTTGACTCAGCTACTGAAGAGTTTTATGCTATGAAAATCCTTGCTGGTGATGAGGCTGCAATGAAGCACATTTCAGTTCCAGGTGCAACTTTAGAAACTGCCAGTAAAGAAAGAAACTCTCTGGAAGATAAATATGATGACGATTTAGACAGCATTATTGCCGAACAGCGTTACGCATGGATTAAATCAATTATAGGAAGCGTTATTGTAAAGCGCAGAGAAAAAAAATTAACTTTATCAGATAAAATAGACAAGGTTCTTACTAATAAGATTCTTGCTCTGCCAGTATTCTTTGTAATTATTTACTGTATTTACTTTATCTGCTTAAACCCTAATGGTCTTGGAAAGAAATTAGTAGGAATTACATTTACATGGGTTATTAATGCCATGATCTGGACTGCAACAACACTTACAGAACTGGGTGTAGCTCCATGGCTTGTTTCCCTTGTATCAGATGGTATTGTATTTGGTGTTGGTATTGTTGCAGCCTTCATCCCATACCTGATGGTATTATTCGTATTCCTTGCTATCTTAGAAGAATGCGGCTATATGGCTCGTGTATCATTTATCTTTGACCGTGTATTCAGACGTTTTGGTCTGTCAGGAAAATCCTTCGTTCCGATTCTTCTTGGAACAGGCTGTACTGTACAGGCTGTAGCTTCAACACGTACAATTGAAAACGATAATGACCGTAAGATGACAATCTTCTTACTTGGATTTATGCCTTGTGCAACAATGATGCCTACAGTTATTTTAGCAATTGGTATGTTCACAGAAAGTGCTTTAGTTGCCCCACTTGTTTATCTTGGAGCCTTCTGCTTTATTATTCTTGGTGGTATCTTCTTAAAGCATACACTGCTAAAAGGTGAACCTTCACCATTTGTAATGGAATTACCAGAATACAAACTGCCAAGAATCAGCAACGTGGTGCACTTTGTATGGGAAAAGACAGTTTCTCTGTTTAAGAAATTAACATCTATTGTAGTTGTTACAACCGTTATTATCTGGTTCTTAAAATACTTTGATTTCAGTCTTGACCCAGTTGCAAGCATTGACCAGTCAATGTTAGCAAGCATCGGACGTTTCCTTGAACCAGTATTTGCGCCTTTAGGTCTTGGCAACTGGCAGTTAATTGCTGCTATGATTACAGGCTTTGTAGCAAAAGACAATATGGTAGGTACACTTGGAGTTATTTTCGGTGCTGATATTACATCAGGAGTTCTTGCTTCAATGTTAAGCACACCGGCTGCCATTGCATTTCTGTTATTCTTCATTCTTTCCTGCCCATGCTTCTCAACAATGGGTGCAATGAGAAAAGAATTAGGTACAGCTAAATTAACATGGACAGCTATTGGTTTCCAGATGGGAACAGCTTATCTGTTTGCACTTCTGGCATATCAGATTTTAAGATTTATTTTTTAGACTTATTTAACTTTTAACACATTTTACAATTCTGGTTTGTCTTCCTCTTTTAGATGAAGACAGACCTTTTGTAATAGACAAAAAAATATTACGAGGTGTCAGTATGGAAAAGAGCAAAAAAATTTATGCTTCTGGAGAAGAGTACCTCAAGTGGATTCTCCGACTTGAGAAGAAGCTTGGAAATGTACGAAGTATTGATCTTGCAAGACACATGGGCTATAGCAAGCCAAGTATAAGCCTTGCCGTTAAAGAACTTACTTCCAGAGGATACATAAAGAGAGATAGTGATGGTTTCCTTCATCTAACAATGTCAGGGCGTCAGATTGCAGAAAGTTTCAATGAACGCCACAGCGTTCTTACCCATCTTCTTACAACTCTTGGTGTAACTTTTTCTGTAGCTGAAGAAGATGCCTGCAGACTTGAACACGTTATAAGCGAAGAGTGTTTTCAGAAGTTAAAGGAATTTGACATGTTGCAGACTGAACATGGCTCTGTAATATAATGTGAGGTGATACAAATGGCAACAGCTGTTATTGGAATTCTTGTAGCTGCTTTCCTTGGATGGAGAGTATACATAATGTATAAAAAACATAAAAACAGAAAAAACGGTGGCGGTGGCTGCGGATGTGGCTGCGGCGGCTGATTCTCCTTTGTCCAATATATATTATCCAGATAAAAACAGGCTGAGAACGATATCTCATGCCTGTTTTTATTACTCTTTTCTACTACATGTTATATATTCTTTCGTACTTTTCTCTGAAATATCTTAACAGAGGCTCTGCACTTACTTCTTTGCCGCATACTCTTTCCAGAACTTCTTTTGAGTTATACAGACTTCCATAGTGGTGAATATTATCATTTAACCACTTTGTAATATCCCTGATTCTTCCTTCAGCAAGGATTTCATCCACATCTCCCATCTGTTCCCTAAGAGCATCTAAGAACATTCCATCATAAACTGAACCTAAAAGATATGATGGGAAGTAGCCAAATGATCCATCCGACCAGTGCATATCCTGTAGTATTCCCTTTCCATCATCTGGAGGCATTACACCAAGAAGCTCAAAGTGTTTCTCCTTCCATAACGCTGGAAGATCTTCTGTCTTAACGTTATCTCTGAAAATTGCTTTTTCCATTTCAAAACGTAAAATAATATGCATACAGTAAGTGACTTCATCAGCCTGAGTACGTATAAATCCCGGCTTAACGTAGTTTACAGCTTTTTCAAATGTATCCATATCTATATTTTTGAACTGTGGCAGGATTTCAGCAAGCCTGCTATAAACTGGTTTCCAGAAATTAATATTTCTTCCAAGAATATTTTCGAAGAAACGGCTCTGACTTTCGTGTAGTCCCATCATATTGACTACTGCTGCTGCAGTTCCTTCGTACTCATTTCCGATATTCTGTTCAAATATTGCGTGTCCGCCTTCATGAATAGCGCTGAACATTGAATCAAGAGGATTTGTTTCATCATAGCTGTTAGTTACTCTTACGTCTCCTTTACATAATGTTGTTGTAAATGGATGCATACTTTCTCCTGTCGCTCCAGAGTTAAAATCAAATCCAATATATTCAAGAAGCATATTCTGTACTTCTTTAAGTCCTGCTATATCATATTTTCCTTCTAATGCAGAAAGATCTGGCTCCGGTGCAGCCTTGATTTTTTCAAGAAGTGGTATAAGTCCTTCTTTTAATTCATCAAAGATTTTTTCTATTGAAGCTGAATCCATTCCCTCTTCATACATATCAAGAAGTACTTCGTATGGATCCATATCAGGTTCCATATATCTGACATATTCTTTTGTCATGTTAATAATTTTATCAAGATGAGGTCCGAAAATTTCAAAATCATCAGCTTCCTTAGCCTCTTCCCATGCCTGCTCTGACTTTGCACATGTTTTTGTATATTCCTCGTAAAAATCTGCAGGCACACGTCTGAATCTTACATAATCTCTTGATTCTCTCTTTACAGTAAGCTTCATTGCCTGGTCAAGTTTTTCGAAATTCTCTGGTTTTGAAAGTTCCTTTAAATATTCTCCATAAACATCTGCTGTAGACATTCTGAAAATTTCTCCAGAAAAGAATCCCATTGTATCTATTTTATGGTCTATGCTTTCCTTTGGTGCTCCTGTCTGAATATCCCATGTAATCATTTCCACTGCTTCTGCATATCTGTCCATTACCTTGCGATATTCTTTAAAATCATTTAGTATCTTTTCCACTGTTAAATACCTCCTGTAAACTATTATATTATTATTTTACCACGTTCTGTGTTACAATATACAGGCGAATTTAATTAAAGGAGAATTTTTATGTCACTTACTGATTTATCAATATGGGCCATACTATTTGTATGTGCCGGTGTATTCTGTGCCTCATTTGTAGATGCCATTGCTGGCGGTGGTGGAATTATTGCCCTTCCTGTGTATATTATTTCAGGACTTCCTGCACACATGGCAATTGGTACCAACAAGTTTTCTTCAACTATAGGTACTTCTGTTTCTACAATAAGATACATCAGAAACGGCTATGCTGATCTTAAGCTTGCACTTCCCTGCATTCTCATTGCCATTCCCGGAGGTTTCGTTGGTACAAAACTACAGCTTATGGTTGACGAAAATTACCTGAAGTTTATGCTCATATTCCTGCTTCCTGTTGTAGCATTTGTCATTTTAAAACAGAAAAGCTTTCCAGAAGAGCCAGATGAAATCAGCCCTGTTCTCCAGAAAACCATAGTCTACGTAAGCACATTTATAGTCAGTGTGTATGACGGTTTTTATGGCCCCGGAACAGGAACATTCCTGCTTCTTGCATTCTGTAATCTTGGAAAACTTGACGTCAGAACTGCCTCAGGGAACATGAAAATAGTTAACTTTTCATCCAATATAGGAGCACTTATTTCATCTTTCTTTGCTCACAAAATATTTTTCACCCTTGGTGCTATTGCATCTGTTTTTTCCATTGCGGGCCACTATATAGGTTCAGGCCTTACCATCAGGAACGGCTCCAGAATCGTAAGACCTGTTATTATACTAGTTCTCATACTCCTACTTGTAAAAGTACTGTGGGAATTTGTATTTTAATTAATTACAATGTTAATCCATTTTTTACTTCTGAATCGCGGCATACATGCTGCGATTCTTATTATATCTCCGAGTTCACCTATTATCATGGCAACAGGAAGACTTACGCCAAGCACCTGAACTGCTATAAAAGCAATTGGTATCTGAACTACAATGTTACATATAAGTTCAAGAATCATGCAGAACACAGTATCTCCTCCTGAACGTAAGATTCCAACAAGATAAATATCACCTATCATTCTGGGTGTGGTAATAAAAGCTATGACAAAAAGTGTTTTTGCAAGCAGTTCTCCTGTTGCTATGTCAAAGTTATATATTCCTACAACAGGTTTTATAATTGCAAGAGTAACAAGAAGAATAATAACATTAAGAACAAGAACTACTTTTACGGCTCTCTTTCCGTTTCTATATGCTCCTTCTTTATCTCCCTGCCCCAGAGTTTCTCCAATAAGCATAGCTGTTGCATTTCCTACTCCATAGTATACTGACTGAAGCATCTCTGTAATTACGTTTGATACCTGTGTAACAGCAAGCGCTGCAGTTCCAAGCATTCCATATGCTGCAAAAACTATGGCTACAGCAATAGCCCAGCTTCCATCTGTAATTACAACTGGAACTGCCATCTTCATTGACTTAATATATAACTCTTTAGAGAATCCCATGAGCTCAGTAAGCTTTGCTTTAAATGGATGTTCCTTTCTTGTATAAATGTATATGAGCAGAGATGCAAATTCTACCACTCTTGAAATAAGCGTTGCAATAGCTGCGCCTTTTACTCCCAGCTGTGGAAATGGTCCTATTCCGAAAATGAGAAAATAGTTAAGGATCACATTCATTGTAAGGGCGCATGCATTTATAATAGTAGGTGCTTTAAGACGCTGAACAGCTCTTGAGTTATATGATATTGCCATGGAAAGTCCTGCAACACAATAAGAACATCCTGCAATTTTTATATACTCTGTTCCGTAGGTAATTACCTCCGGATCTCTTGAAAAAAGACCTATAATCTGTTCTGGCATAAACAGGGCAATACATGTAAAAACAGCTGTAACAACAAGACCTGTAACGCAGTCAATTCCAAGCATCTTCCTTACGCCCTGCAGGTCTCCTGCTCCATAATACTGCGCTGTAAATACGGCGGCACCACTATAAAGACCAAAAAGAATTACAGTTGATATAAAGAATATCTGGTTTGCGGCTCCAACTGCTGCAATTTCTTCTTCTCCAAGCATACCTATCATAAGCGTATCCATCAGGTTAAGGCCGTTACTTATAAGATTCTGACAGACTACAGGTATGCCTATCAGAATAAGTTTTTTATAGAAATTTCTTTCTTCCTTATTTAAATTCATTTCACATCTCCTACTTATATTTCCTGCATATTATACCACGTTTTTGTTTTATGACGCAGAAAAAACAACCTGCATTACGTATTTTATCACCTTTCATCAGCGTAGGCTCTTCTTCTTAACAAAGTCCCGATAACGATCTCATTACCAAATCAACATCTTGATTTTCAAGCTCCTGTATAATATGTATGTATGTCTTTTGTGTCGTTGTAATACTTGCATGTCCCAGTCTTCTTGCAACACTTGCAATTGAAACTCCTGCAAACAGCAGCAGTGAAGCGTGAGTATGTCTTAGACCATGAATTGTTATTTCCGGAATATTAGACTTCCTGCAATGCCTGCTAAGTATATCATTTACAGTAGAATTATATACCTGCTTAGTTATAAATATCGGCTTATCCTCTGGTAAATTCTTAACTAATGTAGAGAATTGTACTACCGTCTGCCAGTCTAACTGTATCTTTCTTACGGAAGACTTATTCTTTGTTGGCATAAATCCACCATTACCTTTGTAATCCCATGTCTTGCATATAGAAAGTGTCTGATGAACAAAATCAAAATCCTTAGGTGTTAACGCCAATGCTTCCGAAAAACGCATACCAGTTTTAGCAACAAGAAGAATAAACCAATCCCAACTTATTTCTTCACTAAGTTCCAAATTACTTAACAGTGTATGCAATTCAAACTGATTAAGATATTTTATTTTTTTCTCTGTAGGTGGCTTACCTTTTATTATAGCTTTTCTTGTTGGATCACGTTCAATTAATCCTTCGTCAACAGCATCTAATACTGCACCTTTTAACTGATGATGAAAATCCATTGTAGTCTGTCTTTCATGATAAATTGCGTAATCATTTAACAGTTGCTGATATGCCATTCTATTTAATTCACAAAGTTTTAAATCTGGTGCAAGTTTTGTAATCCATTTATGTGTCATAATGTATTTACCTAAGGTTACATCTCTGATAGCGCCCTTCTTATACACCATAACCCAGTTCCAATAGTAGTCACAAAACAACTCATCACTATGAAATTCTCTTAACATTTTCTAATTCCTTCCTAAATCACCTACGCTGATGAAGGGTGATAAGGTGATTTAAGCGCTTCACATACGCACCAATCTTTG
>SAMEA104404100__coassemble_3630_pt1 | contig 9953 bp, 9 predicted proteins | sample SAMEA104404100__metabat2_high_PE_036 | metagenome-assembled genome bin SAMEA104404100 (sample SAMEA104404100) | Balaenoptera acutorostrata | reverse complement strand
ATGAATACTAAGATCAGCAGAATGAACTTTGCTGTAGATGGCCACATATTTGTGTCAGCAACCTTAAAACCTGAAGTAGAGCTGAATGATACAGCCTGCGTAACTGATATTCCGAGAGTTTCGAAAAATCCCTCATAGATGCCTGAAGCACCTAAAAGTGATACATACACTTTAAATTCTGTACTTCTGAAACTTTTCTTTAAGCATGAAACCTGGCGTACAAAGAATGCAGCAAAGTTACAGGAACTTAAAAATGTAAAAAGTGTAAATACAGTCTGTATGTAAGGTGTCATTTCAATAATACCAGTGCCGCTGAAGTTAAGTATTCCAGATGTACTTATGGAGAACAGTGTGTTAACAATTGTTTCTTCAACAGGCATTCCCGAAACTGCAAGGAGAATAAATTCTGCAACAGTAAGAAAAATATATACTATGTAGAACTGTTTTGCATTTTTTAGTCCTTTTATGCCAAGACCAGGGAAAAGGGAGATAATCAAAGGATTCGATTCCCATTGATTTAAGAATTTCTGTATCTCTTGCATCTCCTTCAATAGTCATAACGTCAAGCTGTTGTGACATTTTTGCAAGAACTTCAGGGTTCCTGTCAATAATTGTGATTTCGTAATCTCCCTGTAACAGGGACTGTGCAATTTTAATTCCGAGTTTGCCAACTCCTGCAATAGCAACTTTCATAAAATTAATACCTTTTCATGCTTAATAATTTTAAAAAAATTCTGAAAAACAATAACATCTTTATTCTAACAAAGGCGGGCATATATTTCAAGTATGTCAGGAGTAGTTTTTTTATTGTTTTACGAACAATATATGGATGGTAAAACATATAGTTCGATTTATAACGAATATCATATAATAGATACTAAAGAATACAAGGAAAAACGTTGCATAAATCGTAATATTATGGTAATATTAATGAATATTATTCGTAATATAAAAATAACACTGTACAGAGGTTTTAATAATGATAGAAAATATTAACTGGTATCCAGGTCACATGAAGAAGACAAGGGAAATGATTCAGGAAAACCTGAAGATGGTAGACCTTGTAATTGAAGTAATTGACTCAAGAATTCCTGTTTCAAGCAGAAATCCTATTATAGACGAGCTTGTTAAAGGAAAAAAGAGAATTATAATTTTAAATAAAAGTGACCTTGCTGATGCAAATGAAGATAAAAAGTGGGCTGATTACTTTGCAGCTAATGGTGATGAAGTTCTTATGATGAACTGTATGCTGGGTAACGGAGTAAAGCAGCTTTTCAGAATGTTAGAAAAAGAGCAGGACAGAAGAAATGCGGATAAAATCAGAAAGAAACCACTACGTATGATGATTGTAGGTGTTCCAAACGTTGGAAAATCCTCACTGATTAACCGTATGACAGGAAAGAAGAGTACAAAGACAGGTGACAGACCTGGTGTTACAAAGGGGAAACAGTGGCTTACACTTCCTAACGGAATGCAGCTTCTTGATACTCCTGGTATTCTGTGGCCTAAGTTTGAAGATCCGGAAGTAGGTCTTAACCTTGCTTTCTGCGGATCAATTAAGGACGAAATTCTTGATACTGCAACACTTGCCATGGAACTTATTGGTGTTCTTTCCGAAAAGTATCCAGAACTTCTTATGGAAAGATACAAGCTTGAAGAAATATGCGAAACACCATTAGAAACAATGGAAGCAATAGCAACTAAACGTGGCTTTATTTTCCCAGGAAAGAGAACTGACTACGAAAGAACAGCCCGCACTGTGCTTGATGAATTCAGAGGCGGAAAAATCGGTCACATAACATTAGAAAGAATTTAACCATGACAAAAGCAGAAAAAGAAATATATCTTAAGAACCGTCTTGAGGAAATGAAAACTCTTGAGAGAGAACTTTATAAAGAAGGGTATTCCTTTATTGCAGGAGTTGACGAAGTAGGAAGGGGTCCTCTTGCAGGGCCTGTTGTAGCAGCCTGTGTGGTCCTTCCAGCTGATTTTAATATTCTCGGAGTGGATGACTCAAAGAAGGTAACAGAAAAGAAAAGAAATGAGCTTTATGACCTTATTTTAGAAAATGCCATATGCTATGGAATAGGTGAAAAAGACAATAATGTAATAGATGAAGTAAATATTTTAGAAGCAACAAAACTTGCCATGAGAGATGCAGTTGCTGCTGCTGACAATATGCTTAAGGAAAAGACAGGTAAAGAGACAGACTATATTCTTTTTGATGCCATGACAATTCCTGAAGTAAAAAAACCACAGAGCTCCATTATAAAGGGGGATGCAAAATCTGTTTCAATTGCTGCAGCTTCAATTGTGGCAAAAGTATACAGAGACCGTATGATGGTAGCCTATGACAAAGATTATCCGGGATATGGATTTGCATCTAATAAGGGCTACGGTACAAAGGCTCATTATGAGGGTCTTGATGAAAATGGATTTACACCAGTTCATCGCAGATCTTTTTTAAAAAAATATATCAATAAGTAAATGTAATTATGAAAGGAAAGGTAACCAATGAAAACAGACATCCAGATTGCACAGGAAACAGTAATGAGTCCCATTAAGGAAATTGCTGATTCAGTTAAAATTGATGAAAAGTACCTGGAATACTATGGTAAGTACAAAGCTAAAATTGACTATAATATTCTGGAAGAAAAGAAAGATACAAGTGATGGAAAGCTTATTCTTGTAACAGCTATTTCACCAACTCCTGCAGGAGAAGGAAAGACAACTACAGCTGTAGGATTAGCTGATGCTTTACACAAAAAAGGTGTAAATGTTATGGCAGCGTTAAGAGAACCTTCTCTTGGACCTGTATTTGGTGTTAAAGGTGGTGCAGCAGGAGGAGGCTATGCACAGGTAGTCCCTATGGAAGATATTAACCTTCACTTTACTGGAGACTTCCATGCTATTGGAGCAGCAAACAACCTTATTGCAGCTATGCTTGACAACCACATTCAGCAGGGAAATGAACTTGGCATAGATCCAAGAAGAATTACATGGAAAAGAGCTGTTGACATGAATGACAGACAGCTGAGATATATTGTTGATGGTATGGGCGGAAAAGTAAACGGCGTTCCAAGAGAAGACGGCTTTGAAATTACAGTAGCAAGTGAAATTATGGCTATTATGTGCTTATCAGAAAGCATTGACGATTTAAAAGAAAAACTGGGTAATATTGTACTTGGTTATACATATGACAATAAACCGGTATTTGTAAGAGACATTAAAGCACAGGGGGCAGCTGCTGCGCTTCTTAAAGATGCACTAAAGCCTAACCTTGTACAGACACTTGAAAAGACTCCTGTATTTGTACACTGCGGACCTTTTGCAAACATTGCTCACGGCTGCAACTCCATTATGGCTACAAATATGGCACTTAAACTTGCAGATTATGTAGTTACAGAAGCAGGTTTTGCTGCTGACCTTGGAGCAGAAAAGTTTGTTGATATTAAATGCCGTAAGGCAGGTTTAAAACCTTCAGCATGTGTTATTGTAGCAACTGTAAAAGCTCTTAAATATCACGGCGGTGTTGCAAAAGCTGACCTTGGAACAGAAAACCTTGAAGCTTTAGAAAAGGGACTTCCAAACCTTCTTCAGCACTTAGAAAATGTTAAGGAACACTTTGGTCTTCCTGCTGTAGTTGCAATTAATGAGTTCCCGACTGATACAGAAGCAGAATTAAAGATGATTGAAGCAAAGTGCAAAGAACTTGGTGTTAACGTTGTTATGAGCAAAGTATGGGCCCATGGTGGTGAAGGCGGTTTAGAACTTGCTGAAGAGGTTATGAGACTCTGCGAAGAAGAAAATAACTTCCACTATGTATATCCTCTTGATATTTCAATTAAAGAAAAAATTGAAATGATTGCAAAGAAAATCTACAGAGCTGACGGCGTTATTTTCGAAAATAACGCTAAGAAACAGTTAGCTGAGTTAGAAGCCTTAGGCTTTGGAAATATTCCGGTCTGCATGGCAAAAACACAGTACAGTTTCTCAGATAATCCTTCACTTTTAGGTGCACCAAGAGATTTTAATATTACAGTTACAAATCTTAAGGTTGATGCAGGAGCAGGATTTATTGTTGTTAAAACAGGTAATATTATGACAATGCCAGGACTTCCAAAGGTACCTGCGGCAGAAAAGATTGATGTAGATAACACAGGCAGAATTACAGGTCTGTTCTAAAAAATATGTGAATCATAATCCCTCTGAATGTACAGGGGGATTTTTTTGTATAAAAGTGCAAAAAGAGAACGAATATTATTATGTATTGTATGCTGAAATAGTATATAATGTATAGGACTGTGCCATCTATTAGGTGCAGATCAGAAAGAACAGGAGATAGAACAGAATGAAAAAAATAAAGAAAATATTAATAACAGTTATTGCTTTTACCATGGTGTTTACACTTGCAGCCTGCGGAGGAGGAAGCAGTGAAGAAACAGATGGTAAGGAATTCTCATCTGCAGAAGAGCTTCTTAAAGCAGTATATGATGGATTTGATGAAGAGTATAAGTTTCCTGTAGCAGGTGGAAGCAGTGACAATATGAATGAAGAGGGACCAGGTGCTTTTAATGTAGGTGATGGTTCAGAACTTAATCAGATGATGCATTTTCCTTCTGAATACACTGAAAAAATAGAAGATGCTGCCACAATGTTTCATCTTATGAATGCAAATACCTTTTCTGCAGGAGCTTACAGAATAAAGGGAGATTTAAACGAAATTGCAGATGCATACACTGCTGAAATTGACAGCACAAAGTGGATGTGTGGTTTCCCTGAAGTTTTCGTAGTTATTAAAGCAGGTGACTACATGATAGGAGCATTTGGTGATTCAGATCTTATGGATGAGTTTGTAAAGCAGGCTGAAAGCAGGATAGCCAATACAGAAGTTATTGTAAACCATCCAGTAAGCCAGTAATACAGGGAGAATCTTAATGGTTTTTTCAAGTATATCTTTTTTATACTACTTTCTGCCTGTAGTTCTTCTGATATATTCTGCAGTGCCTGCAGCTTTGAGAAACTATGTACTTCTGCTTGCAAGCTTAATATTCTATGCATATGGAGAAGGTAAATATCTTTTTCTCATGATATCAGAAATTATGGCTGCCTATGTTTTCTCTGTATTTATTGAGAAGCATAGAAATGATAAAAAAGGGAAAATCTTATGCGCTTTGTCCGTAATGTTTTCTCTTTCTTTTCTGCTCTTTTTTAAGTACGCAGGATTTTTTGCAGAAACTTTTTCTGATGTAACAGGTATAAGTATGGGAAGTCTCAGGATTGCCCTTCCTGCAGGAATAAGTTTCTATACTTTTCAGATAATAAGTTACACTGTGGATATTTACAGGGGTAATAGCAGAACAGGCAGGTTTTCTGATTTTGCAGCATATGTATCCATGTTTCCGCAGCTTATAGCTGGTCCCATTGTAAGATACAGGGATATAGAAAAAGAACTGAGAAAGAGAAGCCTTTCTTCTGAGTCGGTGTCAGAAGGTATAAGGAGATTTGCAATTGGTCTTGGGAAGAAAGTACTAATAGCAAATCAGCTTGCAGAACTTGTGAACATTGCAGATAACATTAATGAACCAACACTTTCCATGCATATATTCAGCATATTGTGCTACGGCTTATTTGTGTACTTTGATTTTTCCGGTTACAGTGATATGGCCATAGGTATAGGGAGAATTCTGGGCTTTCACTTTATGGAGAATTTCAACTATCCCTTTATTGCAGGAAGCATTACAGAGTTCTGGCAGAGATGGCATATTTCCCTTGGATCATGGTTCAGAGATTATGTATATATTCCTCTTGGTGGAAACAGAAAGGGAATAAAAAGACAGCTTTTAAATATTTCTGCAGTATGGATGCTTACAGGGTTATGGCACGGAGCAGGATGGAATTTTGTTCTGTGGGGAATATATTTTGCAGTAATACTTTTTATAGAGAAATGCGGACTTCTTAAGACGTTAAAGAAGCACAGGATTTTTTCTCACATATATGTAATTACAGTAGTAGCTGTAAGTTTTGCCATATTTAAGGGTGATATGGACTATAGTTTTGTATCAGTTATAAATGAGGAAACCCTTTACTATATAAAAAGCTATATGGTAGTGTTTTTAGTTGCAGCAATAGGTGCAACTAAAACCCTTAAGAATTTTACAGAGAAAATTCCGGAAAAGAATAGGAATGTTCTGGAAGTTATTTTTATGCTTATACTACTTATCCTGTCTACAGCATATCTTGTGGATGGTTCCTTTAATCCCTTCCTGTATTTCAGGTTTTAGGAGGAGTAAGCTATGAATAATAAAAATAAATCAAAAGTCATGATTATTCTTACAGTGGTTCTTGTTCTGACTTTCTTTCTTTTAAAGGCAGTTCTTCCATATGAAGATTATTCGGAAAATGAAAGGCGAAAACTTGCATCAGAACCAGAATTAACAGTGAAAACATTTTTTAGTGGTAACTATGGTAAAAGAGCAGAAGAATACAGCAAGGATCATTTTCCCTTTAGAGACAGTTTAAGAAAGCTTAAAGTAAAAACTTCAAAGTATATATTTATGAAGTCTGATGACAGAGGTCTTTTTACTGAGGGAGACCATATAGTAAGGCTTGAATATCCATTTAATGAAGACAAGGTGTATGATGCAGCAATGAAGTTTAATGAAATCATTCAAAAGAATCTTGAAGAAGGGCATAAAGCATATATTTCTGTAATTCCAGATAAGAATGCTTTTTCTTCAAGATTAAAAATGGACTATGACAAGCTTGAGGAGTACGTAAAGAATAAGGTTTTCCAGGCAGAATACATTAAGATTTCCCATCTGCTTAATATGGATAGCTATTACTATACTGATCCTCACTGGAAAGCAGAAAGCATTATTCCAGTATATGAGGAGCTGAGTTCAGCCATGGGAAACAGTGATTTTGTTAAGTATGACATTGCAGATGCAGGAAATTTCAGTGGAGCATACAGCAGGCAGCTTCCATTAAAGGCTGGGAAAGACAGAATCAGATATATGTGGAATGACATAATGAATGACTACAAGGTATGTAATCTTGAGAAAGAAAGAGAAATTCCGCTATATAACGAGGAAAAAGTAAAGGGAAGGGACCCTTACGAAATGTTTCTTGATGGTCCATCATCTGTTATTACCATAGAAAATCCTAATATTAAAGAAACAAAGGAACTTGTTGTATTCAGAGATTCTTTTGGATCATCTATTGGACCACTTCTTGCAGAAAAGTATTCCAAAATCACTCTTATTGATGTAAGATATATACCATCAGCACTTGCAGGAAAGTTTGCAGATTTTAAGAATGCAGATATACTTTTTCTATATAGCGCTGCAGTACTAAATAACAGTGAAACACTGAAATAGAAAGGTTGTTTTATGGGATTATCAGAATATACATGTAAAGAATTTGTAAAGAAAACAGGAAGCAGTGAACCAGTTCCAGGCGGAGGAGGAGTATCGGCACTTGCAGGTGCTCTTGGAATTGCTCTTGGAAATATGGTGGGCTGTCTTACAAAAGGAAAGAAAAAATATGCTGAGTACGAAGAAGATATTGTGGCTCTCATGAAGGAATCTGATGAGCTTCAGGACAGACTTCTTCTTCTGATTGACAAAGATGCAGAAGGATTTAAACCCTTAGCTGAAGCCTACAGTCTTCCATCTGGAACTGAAGAAGAAAATGCGGAAAAGGAAAGGGTTATTGAAGAGGCATCTGTTCTTGCATGCAATGCACCAATGGAAATGATGCATTTAATATGCCGTGCAATAGATATTATCTGTGAATTTGCAGAAAAAGGTTCAAGGCTTGCAATAAGTGATGCAGGCGCAGGTGCTATAATATGCAAAGGAGCTCTTCAGAGTGCCAGCCTTAATGTGTTTATTAACACCAGAGGAATGAAAAAGAGAGACGTGGCTGAGAAGTTAAATAGAGAAGCAGAAGACATGCTTATAGAATATACAGTTAAGGCTGATGAAATATATGCATCAGTATATGGAAGTTTAAGAGGTGACATATGATTTTAAAAGGAAAAGAAGTAGCAGAATCAGTTAACAGTGAGATTTTAACTCTTACTGAACCATGTTATGCAGATAATATTGTTCCAACAGTTGCAATAATCAGAGTTGGAGAAAATCCAGGAGATATTGCATACGAAAATGGAGCAATAAAAAAGGCAAAGTCACTTGGTCTTATGCCAGAAAAATATACATGCCCTGCTGATTTTTCAGAAGAGGATTTAATTGATGTAATTAACATATGTAATGAGAAAAATGATATTCACGGTATTCTTTTACTTCAGCCACTTCCATCATATATGGATGCTGACAAAGTAAGAAACAGTATTGCACCAGAAAAAGATATTGATGGCATTACAGATATTAATCTTGGAAATGTTTTTATTGGAAAAGACGGGTTTGCACCATGCACAGCAGAAAGCTGTATGGAAATTCTTAAACACTATAACATTGAACTAAAAGGAAAAAAGGCAGTGGTTATTGGAAGAAGCCTTGTAATCGGAAAGCCTGTTGCCATGATGCTTATGAAAGAAAATGCAACAGTAACAATGTGTCATACAAAAACACCTTATGATGATCTTGTAAAGTACTGCAGAGAAGCAGATATTATTGTAACTGCAGCAGGACACAGAAACACTCTTACAAAGGAAATGGTAAGAGAGGGTCAGACTGTAATTGATGTTGGAATAAACTTTGATGAAGAGGGCAGAATGTGCGGTGACGCTGCATATGATGAAATATGTGATATAGTTGATAACATTACACCTGTTCCAGGCGGAGTAGGAAGCGTGACAACAAGCATTCTTATGAAGCATCTTGTTAAGTCAGCTTCTGTATGTGCAGGAAAGAACAGTGTAAATCAGGTAAAAAATGATCCGCTTTCAAATATACAGCCATTACCAGAATTTCCTGGATTCTAGAATATTTGTTAAATATTACAGAAAATGATTTCTGTATTCCTTCAGGAATATGGAAAAGCAAAGGGGCAGAAAATGGGCAGAAGAATGGAAAAAAGAAGGAAGAGAAAATTGTATTTTCTCAAGCTGTCAGGTATATTAGTTCTTTTTGTAATAGTGGCAGCTGGGGGCTGTTTTGTTTTTCTAAATAGTCCAGAAGAAGAGCCTGCAGCTGTTTCTGAAACGCCATGGGAAAAGGCAAGCCGAACTGTAAAGTATCCTGGTGATATTCCAGTAATTGCAGAAAAGGAAAATCCTGATTATGAGGGGACAGGTCAGGAAACCGTAAATGATGAAGAGGAATATTTTTCAACCTTTACTACTACTGAAGGCAGAACATATACAGAGTATAAGCAGAATGGGATCACACCATGGGCACAGAATGAATACTGGTACGAAACCATGGAGAAGTCAGGATGCGGTATAACCGCGCTGTCAGTAATTCTGAGTGGCTATGGAATAGAACGAACACCTGAGGAGCTGAGAGTGCAATATGAGCCATATATGGATTATGAGACTCTTCAGGAAGAACTGATTAATACATTTGATATAGACGCAAGCAGATTCTATTATGATGATATTAATCTTTCGGAGGAAGAAATACAGGAGCATCTTATGACAGGAAGTCCTGTGCTGGTATGCGTATGGAACGAACCGGCATGTATGGGAGAAGAAACAGATGAGAACAACAGATGGACAACAGAATCACATTTTATGGTGCTTCTTGCAGCTGATGGACAGGGTAAAGTATATGTTTCTAATCCTAATGGTCTTATGAACAAAGGAAACAGCTCTGGATGGTATGATATTGATGAAATAACGCCATATCTTGCAAAGGTAATGTATATATATTAAATTTGATGGAATTGCATTTTCAAAGACGATATCTTATAGAAAGAAATAAAAGATGCATATATAAAAAAAGAGGATACTACGAAAAACTTTGTTTTTCTGTATCCTCATGTCACCT
>SAMEA104404100__coassemble_3448_pt1 | contig 10435 bp, 16 predicted proteins | sample SAMEA104404100__metabat2_high_PE_036 | metagenome-assembled genome bin SAMEA104404100 (sample SAMEA104404100) | Balaenoptera acutorostrata | reverse complement strand
CCTGAAGGTAGTGGGTTTCCGCCTATGGCAAACGAAAGGATTTAATTTATGAAACCACACTCTTCCAGTACCAGTTAAAGTTTTTGTATACTCGCACAAATTTAAGCAAAATTACGTCGTAATTCGTTGAAATTTCAATAGTTATAACAATTTAAATTTTATCACTTTTTACTATTTTTTAATGCTTTTTTATTTCTTTCAGTAACAATAGTGATAAAAAAGTGATAATAAATGCTAGTGATTGCAATGCTTTAATAGATTTTGTTTAAAAAATAAGCCGTACCCCGAGTCTAAAACATCTTCTAAGAAATCTACCATGATTTTAGATTATCTTGAGCTAAGTATTTCAATCTTAGACTTAACTTAGACTAAATATTATATGAGTTTACATTGAAAATTGCACATTTACATATTATTCTTAGACTAAAATTGTTTTAATCTTGGACTAATTTATTCTTAGATTAAGACTAACACTAAGAACAAAAAATTTATTAATTGTGTGTTTTAATCAAAAACCATTTCGCAGAATGCCCTGTACCCTTAACGGCTACTATACCTTCACGTTTCATTGCCTGAAGTATATTTGATACTTTTTTCCTTTGCTGACTTTCATCAAGAACTGCTGGCAATGCACCTTCCAATATACTTTTTAGTTCTGTAACACTTGCTTCATTTCAGGAGTGATAATCTTAGGAACGGCGTGCTTCTGGAACTGTACTACAGCTGATTTAGGAACGATCATGAAGTTAATAGCTTTACCACTTTCGTGAGCGAAACCACCAGCTGCTCCTGCTGTTAAAGTGATAGCGTCATAGAATCTTCCTGAAGGAACTTCTACAACTGAAGCCCAGCCTTCCATAACCTTTCTTGACTTAATTGTGTCAAGACCGTCAATGTCTTCCTTAGCTCCCATTGAGATAAATAGAACGCATTCAGCTGTGTTAACTTCTGCGTCTTTAACAGTTTTTTTAGCTACCTGTAAAGCTTTAAGAGTTTCTTCTCCTGTCTTAAGGTCAGCGTTAACCTTTGTGCCAGCTTTAGTAGCATATGCTGCTAATCTGTAAGCATCTAATTCTGGAACAACCATTGTTCTTTCGAATTCACCTGCAAGTCTGCCAAAAGCAATTCCTGCAGTTTCAATGTTGTCTTCAGCGTCTACGTTAAACATACGACCTCTGTCGTATTCGCATTTTCTTGTTTCCCACTGAAGTGTTACATCTCCAGCAACATAACCTTTAGCTTTGTCGTAGTTAGCTAAACCCTGCATTGACATCTTAGGGATTAAGATTTCGTTAGCATTAGCTCCGTCTCTAACTAGTTCTGAAGGTCCGTCAAGTACAGCTGTTAAAGCTGACATTTTGTAAACTTCGTCTAAAAGTGACGCATAATTTTTTCTTAATTCAATAACGTTAGGCATTATCTTCTTCCTTTCTTCTTATCTTTATTTTTCTGCAGGTAATCCCATTGCAGCTCTTAATGAAGCTGTAAGGCCTGCTTCTGTTCCACCAGAGCCACCATTTGAACCTGTTCCGCCTGTAGCGTTCTTAATTGGTTCGTCGGAGCCGAACATATAATCGTCTGACTTCTTAACAGCCTCAATAGCTGCCTTAATGTCTTCACTCTGGTTCTTTGACTCTCTCAGTTTGTCTACGTCCATAAGAGCAAGGATACTCTTTGCATTCTTTCCTCCAGCTGCTTTAATAGCTTCGGTAATGCTGTCATTAAATAGTCTATCAGCTTCTTTCTTTTCGTAGTCTTTAGCCTGATCTTCAAGTTTCTTTGTTAGGTCTCCTACCTGTTTCTGCAGGTCATCAACATTAACATCTTTGAACTTTCCAAGTTCTGTTTGAACACTGTTAAGTGATGTCTGTAATTCATCTCTTTTTTCTACTACTTTGTTGTAATCAGCTACAGCTTTGTAGTTTTCTTTCCATGCTTTGTCGAACTCGGCCTTTTTTTCTTCTGGAACTTCAAGTCCAGCCTCTTTGAGAATGTCGTAAATATTTTTCATATGTTTCCTCCTAAAATGATATTAAACTGCTCTTTCAGCAGTCGGGTGAAAGTGCAATAAACCTTGCACTGGGTAATAAAAAACACCCATTCGGGCGTTATTTTTCATCTTTAACTTTCGCCTTTTTCTTAGGCTTTTCACATGCAACTTCTTCAGTTGCCTCTGTATGAATGAGTAGTTCACCAGCTCTTTCATCATCAAATTCTCTGATGTCTCCAGGCTGATAAATTTCTCCTGTGTTTTTGTCTCTTATACATACTAAAAACTTTACTTTTTTCATATTACTCTCCTTCATATTCATTTACTGCTTCTTCGTCTGCAAATGATACAAGCAATTCGTAATAGTCGTTTTCTAACCATTCAATAGCTTCATCGTAAACTGCAGATTCTACTTCGCCAACAAGTTTCCCCATAGTCGGCAGTTTCGCATATTCACGTTCTTCTGTATCAAGTTCAGCATTTGCCTTCTTTGTTTTCAGGCACTCAATAGCGAACTTGAATCCCCATAATGCTTCCTTATGTAGTTCATCCTTTACATCTGATTCTTCGTAATCTGGATAAATCATTATATTCCCTCCTTATTTTTTGTACTAAAAAACACGCCGAAGCGTGTTCTTTAATAGTATTAACTTGTTTAATATAAGACCCCAGGCCCGAAGGACACCGGCGTACGTTCCAAAATTAGATTATATTTATATAATTATAAAATTAGAATTAAAATTCCCTTCAATAAGCAGTGTTGTAGTATTGTTCTTCTCTCCTAATACCATTGCAATAGAAAGTAATTTATATAAATTTCCTTCATCACTCTTAATAATTATATTATTTTTTAACCCCTCTCCATTTCCTTCAATTGTTACAGAGGTATTCCCACTAATAGAGAAAGTATCTAATACTTTATATTTCATAACTCCTCCTTGAGAATTCGTTTTAATTCTTTCTGATATGCTATTAATGCTGATTGTGTTTGTTTGACTTCTGCATCAGTTAATTTATAACTCTTTTGGTTTCTCAATAACTTTTTCTGTGCTTCAATTTCACATAATAATCTTGACACTAATTCACCATCATTTTTTCCTTCTCGAAACTGTGTCGCATGAATCAATTCTTCAAATACCGCAGCTCTGCCTGGTCTTTGATGTAATAAAATAGTTTTGGCATTATATGTGATTGCTTCCGCATTTTTTGATTTTAAAAACGCATCCGTTTCATCATTCATCTGTATAATTCCACCTTGCCTTTTAAAAGCTTTAATAATTTTTTGCAATTGTCTTTTGGGCATAGGCTCTATCATATTATGAAGTTTTTTTCGATACATTTTCTTTTCTTTTATTATACCATTATTAGCATTCATCGTAAATATTTTTCTATTACACGCAACTCTTCCCTTCATATCGAGGTAGATTCTCGCACGATCCTGCTTAAGTCCCATGTGCTTGCTGAAGAGGGCGTATTCGTTCAGCTGGTTCTGATATTTTACTCTCATCAGCAGAATGTCTTCTGGATCTCCGCCACCTTCCTGCATGTTTCTTACCTTCTGACGCTGAGCACGCATTGCCGTTTCCATACTTCTTTGCTTTTGCTTAGCTTCATATAAGGTGTATTCTTTGCCTTTGAAAGATTTTGGGGTATTCTCATACTCATTCATTTTTCTAAGCTCTTCGTCAGTCCAGTTCCTTTCACTGATTCCCGGAAAGAAAGGATAATATTCATGATAGCAGTTAGCCCCACAAAGTCCTGTTACAGTTCCTAAACCGCACACGCTGACTAATTCTTCCTTAGTGTATACTTTACCCTGCCACGCTTGATGTGTAGGCCTTGCACCACTATGCCAAGCTACCTCGAAGTGTGTTGCTCCAAGTTTCTTAGCGTTTTCGTCTGTGATTTCCTGCGTAATCTGCGATATGCCTGTCAGAACCGCTCGCCTTGCTGCAACGTCAATTCTTGCTGTTGCTCCTGATTCATAATCAATTGTCCTCAGACCCGAATTAGCAAGAGAAACAACTGTTCTTCTCAGGACACTTCCATAATCAAACGAACCTGTAGCAATATCCATAATTGCTTGGTCCAAAAAGTGCTGATAAGTCTTTCCCGGGCTTAACAGCACTTTCTTACCGTTTACAGTAGTATAGAAGCCTATAGACTGTGTTATGTTCTGCAGTTCTTCTTTTGTCTGAAGCTTTATTGCTTCAACAAATTTCTGCATCTGCTCGTTTTCTTCGTATGGTATAAACTGCTGATTAATTTGTTCGTATACTTTTTCATTACGAACATACTCCCAGTTTGCCACCTTATCGTATAGTTCAAACATTTCAGGATAACTTGCGTCAAGAGCTTCTTTTATTGCTCCTTCAATTGCGTCTGTTGAATAACCTTGTGCAATAAGCCTGTTTATCTGATAATCAGCTGTAGAGGTAATTTCACCCGCATTTTTTATACGTCTGACTATATCTGATATAATTCGGTCTTCAAGCCTTGTGTAATTACCGGCTATCTGTGTTGCTACTTTATCTTTGTAATCTGGATTCAATTCAGATCACCTTCCTTATTCCATAACTCCGTTCTGTTCAGGAATATTTGCTTTTGCTTCCTCTTCAGTTTCGGAATACCATTTCATGCGATATTCCCACGGAGCCATAAGCCCTGCAGCAACATCTGCCATATCCTGAGCACGCTCTGTTTTTTCGTCACTTAATACGCTGTCTTTGAAATTACATGTTAATTCGTATTTAGTAGTATAAACGCCATTTCTGAAAGCTAAGCCGTCCACAAAGTCTGACAGACACTTTTCAAGCTTATTCTGAATAGCATTAACTCTGTTGTATTTTCTCTGCTTAGAGGTTTTAATCTCTTCAGCTGTCTTCTCTACTGTGTTAACGTTGGATAAGTCACCATAAGCAAGGCCTACGTTGAATTCTATCTTCCTTAGGTAGTCTTCAACGCCTCTGATGTATGCATCGTCTCGCATTATAGGTGAGAATTCCTTGTATAGTTCTTTATTATCTCCAGCTTCTAAATTAAGGCCCTTATACAGCCTTTTGTTAAGCTTTGGCATAGAGTAATCCCCGTTCTTGCTCTTCTTAAGAGCTCTCGTGTCTACGTGAATTGCTCTTTCGCCTGATTCATATTCCCAGTCAAGTCTTGCTGCCTGTACATCAGCTTTCTTAATAAGCTTTTTAGCTGAATCAAAGATAGATACTCCATTCTTTGAGCCGTCAATATTATTAATTAATGGATTCTTGTAGTATCCAAAGTCCATTTGGTTCATTCCTGGATAAGTAATAGGACCTGCTTCTATCTTTTCCCACTCTGGAACCGATTCAAGACTGCATTCACGTCCAATTTCTGATTTTGAGGTTGAATAATAGCATTTATTTTCTATTGTCAACTCTCCAGCTTCATTCAGATAGTGTCTTTCAGCTCTTGTATAGAAGCTCTCTTTCCTAATGCTTTTCTTCCAATATAGACTACATCTTTATTCTCTTTCTTCCCGTATAGCCTGTTAGAACAGCTTCCGCTTACTACTTCTTCATAATCTTTAAAATCGACGCAATTGCAATGATATTCAGTCCTACCTGTAAAAGGTCCAATACTAAATCAAACATTTATTCACCTCCTATTGTCTTTAATCTATTGACAATGAGTAAAGAACAACTTATATTTTAGAGAGGGGATTAATCCCCTCTCACCTACTGCTTTTAATTGATAATTAACTTTATTAACTCAATTAAAGAAATTAGTAGGTTTGTTATTTCGGTGATGAGAAGTATGGTTTGAAGATGCTTCTCATCTTTTTTATTTCTTTTACTCATTTGTTTCTTTTTCTTACAAAATTGTTTCATCATAATTTAAAGTTGTGATGAAACTAAAAGTTTTTTTCACTTTTATCTTTGCTTTTAGTTATACATTTGTGGAAAAAACCCACATACTTGCGTGTGGGATGAAAGACACTTCTTTTTGATTTGACAAGAGCATAGATAAATATATAATCTATGTATAAGCATATACAAGATGTGGATTTTTATGGTCAAGAGGATATTTTGTATTTACAGTAAGGCATATAAGTGAAACTACAGTAATTAAGTATATTGAGGAACAGAAAAGTCATGACTGATAAAGAATACAACAAAATTCTGAAACAATATCATAAACTTTCTGACAGGCATATTCTGGTTGTTGAGACCGATATGCCTTATTCCGATGTACTTAAAGTTGTGATTCTTTCTGATAAGATACGCAAAGCAGGTAATGAACTTGTCAGTCTTATGAGAAAGAATTATGATCAACTTCTGCGTACAAAGAGATACCGTAAATTACTATTTCTGTATGGTAATACCGAAGATAAGAAGAAACGCAAAGTTTATGCTGATCAACTTAAGGAAATGCAGAAAGCATATAATGTCACATGGGATTATTGCAGAAAATCTATGATTCCAATAGGTAAGAAATATGGCATAGCAGCTGTATTTGCATTAACAAAAGCTGAGGATATTTGGCAAGGTATTGAGAAGTGCCTGTATGTTAATGGCAAGACCATTCATTTCTCAAAATATGGCGAACTGCCCTGCATTCGTGCAAAACAGATAAATCGTGGCATTCCAATGTCTGTGAAAGATGATAAATTGCAATTCAAACTTAATAAAACAGCTTTTGGAATACAGGTGAATGACAGATTTCAACATGATGAAGTAGATGCCATTTTGACATATCTTACCGAATCTGAGATTGTGGATAACAAAGCAGTAAACACTCTCATAGAAAATGCTTACTGCTGAAAGAAAAGAACGCCTGCTCTATCGTGCTATGGACAGGTGCGATGGACAGGTCAAGACGAGCCACTAATCCTCAGAATTACAATACTGATGGTACTGTTAAGAAAGGTTACAAGACCTGGAAATATTCAAATCATTATAAGAGACTGAAAGCAAAACATTCCGAATTATGCCGTATCAATGCAGTAAACAGACAGCTTGCAATAAATGAAGATGCTAACCACCTGCGTAGTCTCGGAGATACATTTGTCACAGAGCCTAAAAATGCAGGTAAGCTCATGAAACGAGCAAAAGAAACCACAAAAGACGATAAAGGTAAGTTCAATAAGAAGAAACGTTTTGGTAAATCCATAAAAAACAGATGTCCTTCTGGATTCCAGACTACAGTTGAGAAAAAGTTTACAACAACTGGTGGTACATATATAGAAGTACCAAATAATTACAGAGCCTCACAGTATGACCATACTGCCGATGACTATATAAAAAAGAAAAAGCCCTAATTGAATGGATTAAGGCTCACAAGATTAAAGTATTAAACAGTGGAATTAAAATAGATTAATAATTTAATAATAAGGGAGCTTGACTGTAATTCCTTGCTGAAAAGCAGAATTATACCGCTAATGTGGTCGTTAGACTGCTTGGTAATGAAAGTTCTGATCCAAATAGATTTACACTTGTAACTCCAAAGTCTGAAAATGATGTACGACTACAAGCTACACTTGACAATCAGAACCCAATGGGCTTGCCCGTGGGAGCAGTCAGACTGACTGTCCTTCCACCAAGAGTACATGAGCTTACCATTTACTGCTATGATAACGATGTACAGGCGTATTATACAAAATTAATTAATGCAAGATTGTCTGAAGAAATACAGTGTGATGCTTATGATCACGCAGTATCTCACATAGGCAATCATGACTTTGACTGCATGCTTCCTATAGAAGATTTGGAAGCTGTAAGACACGAAATTGCTGTTTAAAAGGAGGTAAAATTATGGCACTTATGAAAGGAATTATGAACGGAGTTAAAGATGTAGCTTCTGCAACAGGACTACAGGGAGCATTGGGCAACTATAACGAAATGGATGCAACAGATATCCAGAACGAATATGGAATGTACCTAATGGATGGTGAAGAAATTCAGATAGGATTCAAACTTATTCGTGATGCACTTATCTTTACTGATAAGAGAATAATCTTTACAGATAAGCAGGGCGCAACAGGAACTAAAATGAGAGTAGAATCAATTAATCTGTTCTCCATTGTTGATGTAACAATGGAAACTTCTGGCTTTGGTTTTGACGATAGTGAACTTACTTTTACTTACATCAAAACTGCTGACTTAAAAGCCCACCACGTTGAATATGCAGAACATAAGTTAGAATTTCCTAAGAAATTTAATGTACAGCCACTGTACAAGCTTCTTCAGGAACTTGCCTATAAAAACTGTGTAAGAATTAACAATTTATAAAGTAACTAATAAAAATAGGGGACTGTAAAGTCAGTCCCCAGATACTGTTATTTTTCGTAAATGTTTCTTCTGTGCCCTATTTCAATTACTAATACAATAATTTCTTCATCTTGTATTTCTGCAATTATACGATAATCACCGACCCTATATCTCCATTGTCCGCTACGATTAGCTGTCAGTCCTTTCCCATGTTGACGAGGATCCGAACAACCTTCAATATTTTTTCTCAACCATCCCGTAATAAGTGAGGCCGTGTGTTTATCTATTTTTTTTAATTGTTTCAAAGCTTGCTCTGTAAATTTTATTTTGAAATTCATTATAGACCAAGCTCTCTTTCTACCTCATCAAGAGAATAAGTAGTAGGATTATTTTTGTATTCTTCAATAGCTTTATTATATGCATCTAAATCATATTCATCCTCAATGCGTTCTATAACAGCCTGTCTTATTAATTCAGACACTGAAATCCCATTAAGTTCAGCATATTTTTTAAATAGCATCGTATCAGCATCATTTAGTCTTACAGATATAGTCATAATAACACTCCTCTCTTTGTAAGACATTGTATTACTTTTTTCAGTTTTGTCAATATGTACTGATATAAATGACGCTGTGCTGTCAGGTTAAGGCCGCATTTTAGCGGAGAAAGGAATTTTATGTTAAAAACAAACGTAAGAAAATACGATAATTTCAAACTATTTTATTGGCACAACGCTACCTTAATTGGTAAACATAGATTGCCACAGCTTGAACCTACTCATGCGATACCATCAAAAGTAATAAGTTTTAACGAACGCAGTGGTATAACTAATCCTAAAGAATACTGGGTCGATTTCTTTATTGATGACGTATTATTTGAAAACTTTTGGAATCATCCAGATGTAAGTTTTAATAATCTCAGACGTTTTGCTGGAATTATTACACCTGATTACTCTATGTTTCCAGAAATGTTACCACCTCAGCGTCTCTGGAATTGCACTCGCAATCGTGTCATGGCATACTACTTACAGCAACAAGGATTTAATATTATTCCTGTTGCATCTTGGTGTATCGAGAATGATTTTGAATGGTGCTTCGATGGATTACCTAACAATAGTTCTATTGCAATTACAACAAATGGTTGTTCATCTAGTCCTTATAGCAGTCATATGTTTCTTCGTGGCGTAGAAGAACTTCAAAGGCAAAAATCGCCTTCAACCTTAATTGTATGCGGCAAACACGTTAAAGAACTGGATATTTATAATAATATATATTATTATCCTTCTTTTTCACAAAGATGGAAGGAGCGTAATGTTTAATGGGTAGTAGAGGTTCTTTTCTTGAGAGCGGAGGTTTCAAGACTCCTGCCAAATGGCATACTGTTGATTATGTCGAAGGTATTAAAGTTTTAACACCAATTGATTCTAAAGCGAGTTTAAATTTGCCTGAACGATCTAATACGCCAGGAACATCATATTTATTATATAGAAAGAACGGTGATTTTGATCAATTAAGAGTTTTCGGTGAGGATCGTATACCTCAATTTGATATAGACTATGGTGTACACAACGGAAAAAAACACTGCACGTACACTACTATACAAATGGTGTTCGTGATAAAAATCCTAAAACACTTCACCCAGGGGACTCTCTGTACGAAAAATACAAACGTTTATTTAAGGGGGTTAAATGATGCAAGGAATAAAAATGAAAAAGCTATATGAATTAATATCTCATAACCACGAAGCTGAATTTATGTATAATGGTACAACGTTTATCTTACAACCAGAAATTAATAATGATAAAGCTTATCTTGTAATTTGGGATTGCACACCTGATACCACAAAATGTATTGCTAAACACGAAATTGATGATGAAAAAAACATATCACAATCTACTATTGATGCTATTCTTTCAGAAAAGTGTTTTAATGGTAAATCATTCAAAGAAATTTCGAATGAAATTATAGTAACAGTAATATATTAGCAATACACAGTTAGGAAGGACTTTGCAGTCTCTTTCGAGTAGCTACCGTGAGCTGTTACTCTGACTTCGATTCAGCTCGTCAATCGTTTACACTACTGGCATATAGCATACCAGTTCTTCGAGCTTCGCAATGCTCGCTATCAGAAAGTATAGCTACACCTTTCGAGTCCTGAGTTCCTTCCATTCTATGTTCACACAATAAAAAAACAGGTTGTAAAA
>SAMEA104404100__coassemble_3256_pt1 | contig 11069 bp, 6 predicted proteins | sample SAMEA104404100__metabat2_high_PE_036 | metagenome-assembled genome bin SAMEA104404100 (sample SAMEA104404100) | Balaenoptera acutorostrata | reverse complement strand
ATTCAAAACCTGATGCAAAGCCTCAGCCAGAGCCTGAGATTAAACCTGAGCCTGCTCCAGCTGAAAAATACTGCACAATAGAAATAAGATGTGATACTATTGCAGGTGGCAAAAATGTTACAAGTCCTGAAATACTGGGATATATTCCTGACAATGGAGTGATTCTGAGCTCCACAAAAGTTAAACTTGAAGAGGGAGACACAGTATATGATGTGCTACTAAGGGTAGGTGAAACTTATGGTATCCCAATAGTTTCAACTTACAATTCAGTTTATAATGCTGCATATATAGAAGGAATCAACCATATTTTTGAAAAACAGGCTGGTGGCGGATCCGGATGGATGTATAAGGTAAACGGATGGTTCCCCGACCGTGGATGCAGTGCGTATGTTCTTCAGGATGGCGAGCATATTGTATGGGCATATACATGTAATATGGGTCATGATATAGGCGCACCTGAATTTAAGTAGAAAATATGTCACAGGTTAAACACTGATATGGTAGTACGTATTAAGTCTGGCACTGACTAAAATCGGAGCCAGACTATTTTACTTTACTGAATACATATGAATTACAGAAGTCACAGAACATGCTGAAAGTGAATTTTCCAGAGTAACTATGGGAAATTCACTTTTTTCAGCTTAATTTCCTGTGGAACACCTTGGAATTCTTCCATATTATTACATTTTCATTAATATTTTTTGTTACTTCATTTTTTTAACGAAAAAACCGCGATTCCTCGTTAAAATTCTTAACTTAAAAAATATATTCACTTTTACCCCTGCATTATGCTGCATATTCCTTTGCCAGCTATACTTTTTACCATGATTCTGGTGAAAATTCTGAAGAAAAAAATATTTTTCACTGCCTGCACATAGATCCTGCCTGAGCATCAGGTTGTAAATTCCTTCAATATATATTTCAAAGAGAGTATCTTAATGCTGCCGCCAGTAAAGGTCACTATGAGGATACAGAAAAACAAAGTTTATATTAACATCATACTTTTGTGTTTTTTAAGTATGAAGAAGAATAATTAATCATGTACAAAATATATACAAAAAAGTAATTGACATGGAGAAAATGCGGGCATATAATAACAATGTTGTGTGTCTTTAAAAACATTTTAAAGAAAGGGAAGCCCGGTTAGAATCCGGCACGGTACCGCCACTGTATTGGAAGAGGATATTTAGTTATACCACTGAGATATCGGGAAGGTTAAATATCTGATGAGGCCTGAGTCAGGAGACCTGCACAATAGTTAGCGACGGTTTATCGCGACTAGTAGAATAAACAGCAAAAGCGGGCTGACTTTACGTTGGTCCGTATTTTTTTTATTAAAAATACGGAATGAGACACGAGGAGTGAGGAGGAAAAATGAAGAGGAAGAACTCAGAAAAAGTTATAGCACTTGTTCTTTCAATGCTTATGGTATTTTCTATGATGCCGGCATCAGTATTTGCCGGAAGTAAAGATGATGCTAAGGCTACATCAAATGGTACAGAAGCATATATCAGCGTTGAAAGATATGATGGAGAGAACGGCGTTTCAAAATGGGAACCACAGAAAATCACTATAAGACCAGATGATAACAATATAAAGCTTATTGTGCAGTATTCATTAAAAGCGGCATTAGGTATTGAAGGATATATGGGTTATAGTACCATATATCCAGCTCCTGTTGTAAATGGAAAGGAATATACTAATTATCCGGAAAAAATAGATAACCTAAGAGCTGATAAAAACAATGGATGGTTTGTTTGTGTAAATAATGTTTATGGCTTAGAATCATCAGAATTTGGTGCAGATGACATTGATCCTAATAAAGCTATACCTGTTATCAGACTTATTTATGCGCCAAAGGATGGTGTTAAAATAGGAGCACCTCAGGGAATTACAGAAAGTATACCGGTAAGTGCAACGTTAAATGTTTCAAAAGATGAATTAATCAGAAATATTGTAGACGCTCAGAATTCTATATATGCAGAACAGGGCAAAGAAATTATCGCTGCTGCTAAAGAATGCTTATTAAATCCATCAGCAACTGCAGATGATGTAAATAAAAATGTTTCCGCATTAAATATGGTACTTGACGGTTCTTTAAGTAAAGAAGTAAGTGGAGTAGAAATCCAGAACAAGGATTTAAATGTTAATATAGGAAAAACACTGCAGATGGAAGCAGCCATAAAACCTGAAGGCGCAGTAGGAAATATTAATTGGTCAGTTAATAATAAGAATGCAGAAATTGATTCTGAAAGTGGAGTTTTAACAGGTCTTGGAGAGGGTACTGTAAAAGTTACTGCAAAAGTTGTTTCCGGTGGTAAGGAATTTACAGACACTGTAGATGTAAAAGTAAAAAGAATTGCAGCAAAGTCTATTACAATTAATGATAAAAAAGTATCTGTTGAAGAAGGAAAAGTAGCAAAACTTACAGCTACTATTACTCCTTCAGATTCAACAGACAAAGCTGTATGGTCAAGCAACAACACTGACGTTGCAACTGTAAATGCAGAAACAGGAGAAGTATCCGGTATTTCAGTAGGTAAGGCTGTTATTGAAGCAAAAGCCGGAGACAAGACAGCAACAATTGAAGTTGAAGTAACTGAAACAACAGACCCTTATGTATATTTCCAGTACAAAGATGGCCGTAAGCAGATGATGGACAAGAGTAATAGTACATTTACTCTTTCAACTTTAGATGAAGGTCAGTTTAAAATTGCAAATTATGACGGAGAATTATACTGGGACAACGGAAGAGATTATAAGGACCATCACGGAGACAATGGTACAACATATGTAGCAGGTGATGATGGTACATATAACCCATATGGGGCATATAATAAGGACCAGGTAAATGTTGTCTTAATTGACAAAGATGAAGTTTTAACTTTTTATGTAACAACAGAAGCATCAGACATTGATCAGCTGAGAATAAAAGTTAATGGAAAAGAATATACAACAGATAACGTTTTCAGCGTTACAGGTGTAACAAAAGCAACAATAACTGTAGAAGGTAAGAAAAAGGGAACTGACGAGTATGTAACAATTCCTAATAATGCATTAATATTCGAATCAAATTCAAGAAGTGCAAGAGTTGTAAACGGAATATTACACCTGGAAGGCAATGCAGAAATTACAGCAATGCTTGAAGAAAATTATGATGTAAAAGCGTCTTTTGGAGCAGCAGTTGGTGCAGTTCCTGTTAAGGATATGCAGGTTAACGTTCCAAAGGAATTCGTAATTGACAACTGGAACCACCTTGGTGGATACTATGTAGGTATTCAGCCTTATTCAGGATATACAATTCAGTTTACACCGTCAAATGTAACTAATAAAGCAGTAATATGGGAAGCATTAACTCCTGAAATTGCAAGACATATGGATACTTTTGATAATGGAATTATTCCAGAAAAGAATGGTACTGCAAAGTTCAGAGTTACAAGTGTTGATAACCCTGAGGTTTCAAAAGTAGTTGAAATCGAAATGAGATACAAGAAACCACTTCAGAATGTCAGCATTGATAAGAAGAGCTATACATTAGAAGTAGGCAATACATTTAAACCAAAGTTTAATTTTGTTCCATCAGATGCAACAGAACAGAGATTCCACTGGAATTTCGAAAGCAAAAATGGCGGAAAAATCGAAATCAAAACAAATGTAACTGGCGATATCGGTTACAAAAACTTCTCACATGAAGTAACAGGTGTAAGCGAAGGTACTGTTAAAGTAACAGGAACACCTTATGATACAACAAATGGTGTTAAGCCAATCGAATTTACAGTTAAAGTAGTAAAAGGTGATCAGACTCCAACTACTGTTGTTGGATTAGATGAATCCATTGGACATGGTCTTAAATATCTTGATATTACAGGTCATGTAAAATATGGTGAAGAATGGGGAATTATTACTCTTGCACGTACAGGAAGAGATTTCTCAGAAAGAGAAAAAGCAGCGTATGTAGAGTCTTTAGATGCTGCAATTGCAAGCGGTAAAAAGTTTGAAGTTATTGAGTCAGAAAGAATTGCTACAGCTTTAACAGCAATGGGACTTGACCCTCGTACAGTTTGCAAAGACCACGACTTCATAGCCGATATTTATAACAGAGAAGGTCTTTCAACAGACCACAGCAAGTATACATCAAATATGCTTATCTGGGCTTTAACAGCACTGGATACATATAACTATGAAATTCCTGCTGGAGCAGTAAATACAAGAGAATCACTTGTAAAAGGACTTCTTGATTATCAGATGGAAAATGGCGGATTTAACCTTTATATTGGTAAAGATGCTTTACTTACTGACCCAATGATGGACATTACAGGTATGGCTCTTCAGGCATTAGCTAACTATAAGGATGATCCTGAAGTAAGTGATGCAATTGAAGGCGGACTTGAATATATCAGGAAGGGATTAACAGGTAATGCCGGATTTATTAACGAAGGTGGAGAAAACAGTTGTACATCTGCTCAGGTTATTATGGCATTAACAAAACTGGATATTGATTTCTTAAGCCCTGCAAGTGGTTTTGTAAGAAATAACAAAAACATTGTTAACCGTATTCAGGAATTTAAGGTAGACGGAGGATATTCACTTCTACCTGGAGGACAAGCTGATGGAACATCAACACTTCAGGTTGTATATGCTTTAGAAGCATTCAGAAGATATGAAGCAGGTGAAAATGCGTTCTACGACATGACAGATGTAAAGATAAGCGAAGAAAAACCTGTTGCACCAGAAGTTAAGCCAGAGGTTAAACCAGAAACAGGTGATGTAATTATAAAAGATACAACATCATCAGATGTAAATGTTAAACCTTCAGTTATCAGAGATGCTAAGGCTGATATTGTTGTTGAATTAGCAGGCAGCAAGGTTGTTTATGACAAAGAAGCTGTTAATTCAATTAAATCACAGTTACCAGCAGATACAGTAGATATAAAAATCGAAATAAAACCTGCTAATCGTTATACTGAAAATATGACAGATGCTCAGAATTCAGCATTAAAGAAAAATAAAAAAGGTAAACTGTTTAAGGTTACATTAATAGCTACAAATGCAGCTGGTAAAACAACAGAAATTCATAACTTCGGTAAAGGTACTGCAACAATTACTGTTGACTATGCTAACCCTCAGAATTTAAAATTAGAAGTTGTTCGTGTAGAAGAAGATGGTACATTTACACGTGTTAAGAGCTCATATGCAGATGGCAAATTAACATGGGTTACAAATGGACACTCATACTACATGGTAGCTGAAGCTGGAACTATTAAAGGTACAGTAACTGATGAAGTTCTGGAAAATGGTGGAAATGCTAATACGGACACAAATGCAAACGGTGGAAACAAAGCTCCAAAGACAGGCGACAGTGCAGATGTTCTTGGATGGATGTTACTAATGTTAGTTGCAGGCGCAGCAGTTCCTGCAGTTCGTAGAAAATTTAATAAATAGTTTTTATTAAAAATCTAAGAAAAACAAAAGAGGCTGTGATGGATTTTCCATGGCAGCCTCTTTTTCAATAAAACAATATTTGATAATGAGTGTTTAATGCAAAATATATGGTGTCAGATATTAATTTGATTTTTTTGTAAACTGCTGCAATTCTTTCTACAGCTTCTGTTGATATAGTTTTCTGTTTAGAAGGCTTTATAGTCAAATCAATTAGCTTATTATTGTTTTGGTTCGATTATACCCTTTTCTTTCCACTTACCTTTTTTGTAGTATGGAACTGATATCATAAGGCCAAGAGCCCAGCTTATGCCATAAGAATAGAAGATGTAGTCAGGACCTGCAAAGCTGGCAAGAAGATGTGCTACAGGAAGCCTTCCAATCCATAGCGCAATGAAGGTCGAAATAAGTGGAACGGTCATTTCTCCGGATCCACGCATTACACTGTTAAATATAAAGTTAAGTGCAAGCAGGCTGTAAAATGGAAGTACCGTATGTAAATATGCAACTCCAGCTTCTATCATATCCGGATCATCACCGAACATAGACATAAATAGTGATGACAGTGGGAATAATATTATGGTAATTCCAAGACATACACTAATAGACAGAACAATGCCCGCTTTCAGTCCTTCTTTTACTCTTTCGTAATCTCTGGCACCTACATTCTGACCAGTATAGGTTGTAATCGCTGCAGAAAAACTCTGTATTGGCATAAATGCAAATGTATCAATTTTATTTGCACCATTAAAACCAGCCATAAAAGAAGAACCAAAACTATTAATAAGTGACTGAAGTACTATAATACCAATGGCAAACAGGGCCTGCTGAATACCAGAAGGAATACCTAGTTTTATGGCAGTCATAAACAATTCTTTTCTGAACTGAAATTTAATAAGTGATATGTGTATAAAGTCGTAATGCTTATTAATATAGTAGATACCAAAGAACCAGGATACCAACTGTGCTATTACGGTGGCAACAGCAACACCTGCAACTCCCAAATGACATACCACAGTAAATAATATATCAAGAATAATATTAATAATTGAAGCAATTAACAGGAACAACAGAGAAGTCTGAGAGTCACCAAAGCCCTGGAGAATACCTGCGTTAATGTTAAATCCTATGGTTCCTATTATACCGATAAATATTATAATCATATAGATTTTTGTCATTTCAAGTGTTCCGTCGTCAGGAACGTTCATAACAGAAAGCAGTGGATTGAGTACAAGAATCCCTATAATAGTAAGTGGTACAGATCCTATAAGCATTGCAGTGTATATAGTTGAAACTGTATGCTGAAGTTTTTCGTAGTCTTTGGCTCCATAATACTGAGAAAGCATTATGGTAGCACCCATACCTATACCCATAAAAAGTGATGCAAGCATAAATATTACAGGAAAGCCTGTGCCTACTGCGGCAAGAGCTTTTGAACCTATAAACTGTCCTACTACAATGCTGTCTACCATATTGTATAGCTGCTGAAAAACATTACCAATTAAAAGTGGCAGTGAAAACATAAAAAGAAGTCTGTATGGACTTCCTACAGTCATGTCTGTCATGCCACTAACACCTTTAGGTTTAAATAAAGACATAAAGGCTACCCCTCCTTTAGATTTGTCATAACTTAATTGTAGCAGAAACTTTATCATACCACAACTAAATGCAGTATGGATTTTAAGTGCAAAAAGGCGTACAATATATTTATTAAAATAATGTTCGGAGGATTGCTATGAATTTAGAAAATCGAGAAACTGAAGAAAGAGAAGAGAAGATTGTAATGGAAAAACTTGAAAGTAACAAAATGCTTTCAGGACTGAATAGCAAATGCATTAAATATGGAATTCTGAAATACGGATCAGTTGCAACGCTTGTAATCGCAGTAATTGTAATACTTACAGCAGATAATCACGGAGCGGGTATGCTGGGATGGATTATAGGGGGAGTATCACTTGTAGTGCATGTTGTAGCAGGCATTTTCAGAAGAAAATACAAGACAACGCTTAAGCTTTTTTTGGAGGAATATAAAATTCAGGTTCATGACATTGAAAAATTAAAGTAGAAAGTATTTTAAAGTTGCTGCTGAAGGGGTAGAGAGTTTTGTGTATTCCGAAGAGGTTTATGCTTAGTTAATAATGATTTATCATAAAAATTCGTGAAAAAGCATACTTGCAAAATTCACTAAACATAAATTATTAAGATTTTTATATTTTGTTAATGAAAGAGACTGTGATTCTTTTCTGACACAGTCTCTTAATTTTTATTTTTTTTCTTCTATGACGATACATTATTTTTTCTTAAAGAATTTATCAATCATTACTGCACCTGTAATTGCAGCAACTGGAACGATAAGGCAGCATCCTATACCGCTTACCGTTACTGATATAAATTCCTGACAGAAAGACTCACTGTTTATAAGCCTTACAAAAGAATACTCATCCACATACTGAATCATAAGTGTAAGATATTCAGCAATGTAGATATAGAAGATAGTGTGTATGGAAGTATTCAGTATGGACCTTGATGATACAAAGGCAGCTGCTGTAAGTTCCTTTAGTGTAAGGTGAGTACCGTTACTTCGTATTTCATAAATGGAAGTTGTAATTGCAATTGAAATATCAATTACTGTACCTATAAGCGCTATTATCATTACACACATCTGAAGCTGCAGCATACTTATTCCAATATTTCTTGTATATCCGTTTGAGTCAGTTATTTCGTACTGTTCGGCATTGAAACCTTCTGCATTAGAGCCTGTGGCAAGGTAGTATACAAATGGAATAAGTACAATGATTACAGCTATTACAGATATAAAGGCGGCTTTACTTTTTACATCTGCTTCGTTCTGATAGAACATGGTAATACATGTAATAAGTGTGCATGCTGCAAAGGTTACAAGTAAAGGATTCAGGCCTCTGTATAGAAGGCTTATGGAAAGCAGCAGCACCCCACAGTGAATTACTGTGGATATAATTGATTTTGAACCGCGGTCTCCACATACAAGAAGAATAAGGACTATGAGCACAATGCCCAGAATTACCAACATCATGCTTTCACCTTCTTTCTGTGTTTGTAATAATATATTGAAACAAATGTAGCTACAGGAATTGCAAGTACAAGACCAATGCTTCCTGTAAGGAATCTTGCTATTTCAAAGAAACTGTTGTATTTCAGAATTGTAAAAAATGAAATACCATTTCTTAATGAAAGAATAATAAACGGTATTGCTGATGCAACGTTAGTAAAGAACATAATGCCAAGCATTGTTCCTATTACATCATCACCAATAGCTCTGCATGATTTCAGCAGGTCTTTTTTTTCTGTCATAGGATTGTGGGTCATAATCTGATCCACTGTGATAACAATAGTTACTACAACATCAGTAATAGCTCCAAGGCAGCCAATAAGTATTTCTGACAGGAATATAGCATCAGCATCCTGCTTGTCATATGGCTGAATAAGGTAATCCATAAAGAAATACTCAATATCAGATGACGAATAGATTATTACGCCTGCAAGAAGTGTTGTTACAGCAACCGAAATTATAACTGCAGTAAATGCAACCAGTGTCTTTTCATTTATGCCGTACATAAAGAAAAGAAGAAGTGCCGTAAAGAATATGGCAAGTGGTATGGTCATAATAATCAGGTTCGTTCCATTTAAGTATGCCTTTAAGACAAAGTAAAACATAACTATGTTAATTACAAGGCTCAGAAGCGTAAGAATACCGTCTTTACCTGCAGCAAGAATAAAGGAACCTGCCATTATGGCAAAAACAAGTATTACAAAGAAGTCTCTTTTTGTTCCTGTAATATCAGCAGTAAGGTGACCATCCTGTTCTTTTATTTTCTCTAAGAATACATCATCGCCTTTACTGTATTTAATATCATAAACTCCAGACTCAGCATACTTTGATGTTGCTTTTACTGTTTCGCCTTTGTGCTCTCCATTACGTATCTGAAGTGTAATATCCTGAATGTAGTATTTTTCTTCGTGTTCGCGCGTGCCATCAAACTGACTTCGTGTTTTTTCGTATTTATTTGTAACTTCAGTTACTGTACCTATGGTGTCATCATAAAAGCTGTAATTGTTTGCAGTAAATATTACGCATGCAGCGCATATGATAACTACGGTAAGAACTTTAATCCATGTCTTTTTCATATTACCTCCGTATTTTTGTCTGTAATATGATAACATATTTTTATGTAGATTTGCAGAAGGTATTATTGATTTTTCTTTTTTGCTGGGGTAAAATAGTACCATATGTACAAATTACAGGGAGGAATATTATGTCAGACTACAAATTTAATACAAATTGTATCCATGGAGGGTACACAGCAGAAAGCGGAGAGCCTCAGGTTCTTCCAATTGTTCAGAACACAACATACCGTTACTACAACGCTGGTGATGTTGCAAAGCTTTTTGATTTAGAAAGTGCTGACTTTATGTATACAAGACTTGGAAGTCCAACCGTTAATGCATTAGAAGAAAAAATGGCTGCTTTAGAAGGTGGTACTGCTGCTATTGCTACAAGCTCCGGACAGGCAGCGAACTTAATTACAATGCTTAACATATGCGAAGCTGGTGACCACATTATTGCATGTGCAAACATTTATGGAGGAACTCATAACCTGTTTGGAGTTACTCTTAAGAAAATGGGAATTGAGACTACATTTATTGACCAGAATCTTTCTAAGGATGAAATTGTTGCTCTTGCCAGACCAAATACTAAGGCACTGTTTGGCGAATCACTTGGAAACCCGGCGTTAACAGTTCTTGATTTTGAAAAGTTCAGTGCAGCAGCAAAGGAAATGGGAGTACCTCTTGTAGTAGATAATACTCTTGCTTCATCATACCTTTGCAGACCTTTAGAACACGGTGCTGATATTGTTACTCATTCAACAACAAAGTGGTCAGATGGTCATGCAACATGTGTAGGAGGAATGGTAATTGAAGGTGGTACTTTTGACTGGAATAAATATGCTGATAAATTCCCTGGCATGGTTGAACCAGACGAAAGCTATCACGGAATCAGGTACTACGAAAAATTTGGTAACCAGGCATTCTGCGTTAAGTTAAGAGCTCAGATGCTTCGTGACCTTGGATGCACAATGGCACCAATGAATGCTTTCCTAACATTCCAGGGTCTTGATACTCTACACTTAAGAATGGAAAGACACAGTGCAAATGCTCTTGCTCTTGCGAAGTTCCTTCAGAACCATGAAATGACTGACTGGGTTAAATATCCTGGTCTTGAAGGAGACGATGACTACGAAAGAGCGCAGAAGTATCTTCCTGAAGGAGCAAGCGGAGTGCTAAGCTTCGGAGTTAAAGGTGGAAAGGCTGCGGGAGAAAAGTTCTTAGAAAATCTGAAACTTGCAAGCATTGTCGTTCACGTTGGAGACATTCGTACAAGCGTACTTCATCCCGCATCAACAACTCACAGGCAGCTTAGTGAAGAGGATCAGATTGCAGGAGGAATCAAACCTGAACTAATAAGAGTATCTGTTGGATGTGAAGATATCGAAGATATTATTGCTGACTTCGATCAGGCATTAAATAAAGTTAAATAGAGAAGAGATATGTAAGAAGCCGGGCCTTTTGAGGTTCCGGCTTCTTGTCATTAT
>SAMEA104404100__coassemble_3226_pt1 | contig 11139 bp, 9 predicted proteins | sample SAMEA104404100__metabat2_high_PE_036 | metagenome-assembled genome bin SAMEA104404100 (sample SAMEA104404100) | Balaenoptera acutorostrata | reverse complement strand
CTTTCTACCTCAGAGGCTTTCTACCTCAGAGGCTTTCTACCTCAGAGGCTTTCTAATCATCTATTACTAATATTAGCAAATTTTCTTAATTCTTTCAAGAACATTTCAGAATAATCTACCTTTTCTTTTTTCAGCCTTAAAAAGAGCACTACTCTCCATAGTGCTCTCTCCATCTTTGCATATTCTTAGATTCTGTTCATCATCCAGTTAATTGCATCAGCAATAACTTCATCTCTGCAGTATTCGTTTAAGATTTCATGGAACAGATTTCCGTAAATCTTCATCTGCTTGTCTTCTGATGCTGCTTCAGCAAAGAACTTGTAAGTATCGCTTACTGCAACAAGTCCGTCCTTTTCACCATGCATCATAAATACAGGATAAGCGAATTCTTTCTTCTTATCTTCGAACCAGTCAAGACCTTCAATTAGTCTGTAGCATAATCCTGCGGTAAATGTCTTTCTGTTATATGGGTCCTTTACGTACCAGTCAACAATTTCCTGAACTGAGCATACTCCTGCTCCAAGTTCATTAGGAAGTTTTTCGCGTACATCCATTCCTTCAGGAATAGCTCTGATTAAGTTACCATCATCAGCAGTTAATCCGCCACTTGTAATAATTCCACGAAGGCCCTTGTCTTTATATTTTACACCATAAAGTGCAACTGTATATCCGCCCATGCTGTGTCCAAGAAGGAATACTGGAACATCTTTGTTTTCTTCTAATGCAATATCAACTACTACATTAGTATCGTCAAGAAGTTCATTAAAATCTTCGTAGTATGTGTATTCACCTTCTGATCTGCCGTGTCCTCTGTGGTCAAATCTATAAGTTGAAATACCTGCTGCGTTAAGCTTTTCTACAAAGTAGTCGTATCTTCCCTGGTGTTCGCATAATCCGTGAACAATAACAATTGCTGCCTTTGGATTTTCCACTTCATCTCTTTTAAAATATAGCTGTGTGCCATCAAAAGATGTAATCATTTTGTCTAACATTTTGTTTCCTCCTGTTATCTCTTCTACAAAATATTTCCAACTCCAATTTATCATACTTTTCTTTCTATTACAACAGAGAATAATATACACTTTCGTCAAAAGGTGGTTTGTCATGTTTTTAGAATAAGTTTTTCTTTCCTGACATCTGATATATTGAGAATCAGCATGCAACTATATAAATTGAGCTATATCAAAAGTGAATATTTTTTTCTACTTCAGAATTTTAACGATTTCAAAGGGGTCAATCATGACTTTACCTTCAAAATAACAGGTTCCGGCATGCTGAAAGTGAAAATTATTTTTTAGTTCGGAATTTTAACGAGAAAACCATATATTTTCGTTAAAATTTCTGAGTAGAATTTATTTTTCACTTTTATGTAAGATTTTTACAGTATATTAAGTATATTTGATAGAAACTGGGCTCTTAAAAGTGAAATTCCCATAGTTACTTAATTATTTTCACTTTTGCCTTGACGCCTATCATCTTTACCATATATTGGGGAGGGCATATTCTGCCAGGCACACTAAAAAAGAGTACCGCTGTTTCACGGTACCCTTAATATTTTTTATCTGTATTCTGCAATTCTTGCTTTAGTTCTTTCTTCTCCAAGAATCTGCTGGATTTCCCAGATGTCAGGTGACTGCGCTCTTCCCATAAGTGCAATTCTTATTACTGTACTTACGTGACCAACGTGACCTTTGTATTCTTCTGGATGTTTCTTGAAATCCTTTGGTTTTGCCGCATATCCCATTTCTTCAGCAATAGATCTGATCTTATCAAACCACATACTCTGGTCATCTGCGTGATCATAGCTTTCAAGATATTTAGCTAAGATTACAGGAACGTCTTCAGCTGGAACTTCAGCAGGCATTTCATCTTCAATCTTAAACATATCGTCAAAGAAGTAGCTGATAAAGTCAACAATCTGATCTGCATAGATTAAGTCTTTTCTTGGTTTCTTATCCTTTCTTCCAAGGTCAAGAACTCTTTCTAAATATTCTCTGTTATCAAAGATGTGAGCTACTTCTGGTTTAAATTCAGCTGACCATGCCTTTAAGAAATCATATAGATCTGCTGCTGAAATCTTAAGAAGTACGTCCTTGCTGATGTCGTTTAATTTGTTTAAATCAAACAGAGCACCGGAGTTACTCATCTTTTCTGTAGTAAATTTAAATTCATTAATATCAGCATCAGGATTAGCCATTCTCCATTCTTCATAGTCAGAGTTAAGAATTGTAAGAAGGTATTCTCTTACAGCTTCTGCATGGTATCCCTGCTGTCTGTAGTAGTCTAATGAAAGTTCAGGGTCCTTTCTTTTTGAAAGCTTTCTCTTGTTTCCTTCTTCATCAAGCTTCATTAACTGTGCTGTGTGGCAGTAAACAGGTGCTTCCCAGCCTAAAGCTTCAAAAAGTTCAACATGAATTGGAAGTGATGATAACCATTCAGCACCTCTTACTACATGAGTAGTTCTCATAAGATGATCGTCTACTACGTGAGCAAAGTGGTATGTTGGAATTCCAGTAGCCTTTAAAATAACAACATCCTGACAGTTTTCTGGCATTTCAAGAGTTTCTCTTATTGCATCCTGAACCTGGATTCTTCTGACTTCATCACCTGTTGCATCAGGATTTCCCTTTGAACGAAGTCTTACTACGTAAGGTTTTCCTGCTTCAATATTAGCTTTGATTTCTTCTAATGATAAATCTCTGTTCCTGGCATATTTTCCGTAAATACCAGGGTTTGCTTTTTCAGCTTCCTGACCGGCTCTGATTTCTGCAATTTCTTCTTCAGTTAAGAAGCAAGGGTAAGCCTTACCTTCTTCAACAAGTTTCTTCGCAAAGCACTGGTAAATTTCTTTACGTTCACTCTGTGTATATGGTCCATAGTTACCCATATCTCCATTCATTGTAGCGCCTTCATCAAACTTGATTCCGAAGAATTCAAGTGATTTGATAATTACTTCTACAGCACCTTCAACATATCTCTTGTCGTCTGTATCTTCAATTCTTAAGTAGAAAACACCATCTGACTGGTGTGCAAGTCTTTCGTCAACAAAAGCACCATAAAGGTTTCCAAGATGAATAAATCCTGTAGGGCTTGGTCCAAGTCTTGTAACCTTAGCTCCTTCCTTTAGATCTCTTGCAGGATAAGCTTTTTCGTAATCTTCCGGTGTCTTGGTGATTTCCGGAAACAGTAATTCTGCTAATTCTTTATAGTCCATGTATGTTCCTCCATAATATTCGTCTCTGTGTCCCATATATTATATACTTCCATATGTATCTTTTTCAAGGGACAATTAACAGAAAAAGAGCACTTCCGCCATATTGCGACGAAAATGCCCGTCTTTTTCTATTCTATCTCTGGATATCTCCACCAGATAATACGTCATCATATATAGCTCTTGCGCCACCAATAAATTTAGGTCTTGTTCTTGCGCATGTTACGTGAGCTTCGCCAATCTGTTTAACACTGATTCTTACTGGTACAGCAACCTTTCTCAGCTGCATTCCAATAAGAGTGTCACCAATATCCATACCAGCATCAGCCTTGATTTCTTCTACTGCTACAGGGTGCTCAGCGTTATTATATACTGTCATTGCAAACGAACCACCTGCATGCATTACAGGAACTACGTTAGCAATCTCTGTTCCTGGTAAAAGAGCATCCTTTTCTACAATTACTGCACGGTTAAGATGTTCACAGCACTGAGCCGCAAGGAAGATTCCTCTTTCCTTAAGAACAGGATAGATTCCATCATATACAGCCTTTGCTGCATCTACGTCAGAATCTTTTCCGATTCTTGCACCTTTGATTTCACTTGATGAGCAGCCTACTACAAAAATATCACCCTTCTGCAAATGAGCTGTTTCAAGTAATTCTGTAACAGCATCATGAGCCTGCTGTTTAATTAGTTCATATGTCATATATACCACCTCTACGTTTAAATGTTCCAGCTGTTAATATATTCTTCCTGTTCTTCTGTAAGAGTATCAATTTCAATGCCCCATGCAGCAAGCTTTCTTCTTGCAACAACATCATCAATTTCTGCACTTACGTCAATTACTTTGTTTTCTAAGTTCTTGTAATTGTTCATAACATACATTGCTGATAATGCCTGAACTGCAAAACTCATATCCATGATTTCTGCAGGGTGTCCGTCAGCAGCTGCAATATTTACAAGTCTTCCTTCTCCGATTACGTTAACATGCTTTCCGTTTGAAAGTTCGTATGACATAATGTTCTTTCTTGCTTCAGCTTTTGATACGCATGCTTCTTCTAAAGCAGCCATATCGATTTCACAGTTAAAGTGACCAGCATTAGTAAGGATTGCTCCTTCCTTCATTGTAAGCATGTGTTCAACTGTAATAGTTTTGCAGCATCCTGTAGCTGATACAAAAATGTCTCCCAGAGGAGCAGCCTTTTCCATTGTCATTACATCATAACCATCCATTTTAGCTTCAATAGCTTTTACAGGATCAATTTCTGTAACGATAACCTTTGCACCAAGAGCTGCTGCTCTCATTGCAATACCCCTGCTTACCCATCCATAACCTACTACTACAACTGTTTTAGCAGCAACAATAAGGTTTGTATTTCTCATAATGCTGTCCCATGTGGACTGGCCTGTACCATAACGATTGTCAAATAAGTGTTTGCAGTCTGCATCATTTACAGCTACCATAGGGAATTTAAGAACTCCGTCTTTTTCCATAGCCTTAAGTCTGATAACACCTGTTGTTGTTTCTTCGCATCCGCCCCATACTTCTTCAGCTAAGTCAGGGCGTTTTGAGTGAAGCATTCCTACAAGGTCTGCACCGTCATCTATAATAATGTTTGGCTTCTGTTCTAATGTCATTTCAATATGTCTTGAATATTCTTCAGGAGTTGCTCCGTGGTATGCATATACTCTTAAACCATCATCAACAAGAGCTGCTGCAATGTCATCCTGAGTTGAAAGAATGTTGCTTCCTGTTACAGACATGTCAGCTCCACCAGCTGCTAATACCTTGCAAAGGTATGCAGTCTTTGCTTCAAGGTGAATTGAAAGAGAAATCTTTACGCCTTCAAAAGGTTTTGTCTTTGAAAATTCTTCTTCCATTCCTCTTAAAAGAGGCATATTGTTTCTTACCCATTCAATCTTCTGATGTCCTGATGGTGCAAGTGATAAGTCTCTGATATCGTATTTTTCCATGGTTTTTTTCTCCTGTTCTATGCGAATTTCTTTGAAATTAAATCTGCAAGGTTCTGTGCAAGTTCGTGTAATCTTTCTACATCCTGTCCCTCAAGCATAACTCTTACAAGTGGTTCAGTTCCTGATGGTCTGATTAATACTCTTCCTGTTCCTTCAAGTTCCTTTTCGATTGCTTCGATTTCTGCCTTTACTTCAGCATCTTCTCCAAATACTTTCTTGTTTTCGTTAGCTACTCTTGCATTAATAAGTACCTGTGGGAAGATTTCGATTTCTGCTGATAATTCTGATGGTTTCTTTCCTGATGCAAGAACTGCCTTCATAAACTGAAGTGATGAAAGTGTTCCGTCACCAGTTGTTGTATGGTTAAGGAAAATAATGTGTCCTGACTGTTCTCCACCAATAATGCATCCTGTCTTAAGCATGGATTCAAGAACATATCTGTCTCCTACGCCAGTTACTTCAACTTCAGCTCCGATTACTTCTTCTGCATATTTATGGAATCCTATGTTACTCATTACTGTTGCTGTAACTTTGTTTTCTGCAAGTTCACCTGCATCCTTAAGCATTTTTGCACAGATAAGAATTGTCTTGTCTCCGTCAATAATCAGGCCCTTTTCGTCTACAACAATAAGTCTGTCCGCATCTCCGTCAAAAGCAAGACCAATATCAGCTTTTTCGTCAACTACTTTCTGCTGTAAAAGTTCAGGATGAGTTGATCCGATATGATCATTAATGTTAATTCCATCCGGATTACAGCCAATTGTAATTACTTCTGCACCTAATTCTCTGTATACCTTTGGAGCAGTTCTATATGAAGCTCCATTAGCGCAGTCAAGAACAATCTTCATTCCATCTAAACGCTGATCAATTGTTGATAAAAGGAATTTGCAGTAAAGGTCAATTGCATCATCTTCTGCTTCTAAACATCTTCCTAAAGCATCACCAGTAATGTGTTCGTTAGGGTTAATATCTCTTAAGATAATGTCTTCAATTGCATCTTCAATTGCGTCATCAAGTTTAAATCCTTCTCCATTAAAGAACTTGATTCCGTTGTATTCGTATGGATTGTGAGATGCAGAAATAACTACACCTGCGTCTGCTCCATAATGCTTTACAAGATATGCTACAGCTGGTGTTGGTACAACGCCTACTTTAATAACATTTCCGCCTACAGCTAAAATACCTGCTGTAAGTGCGTTTTCCAGCATATCTCCTGAAAGTCTTGTATCTTTACCAATTACAAAAACTGGTCTTTCATTTTCTTTGCTTAATACTGCTGCCCCTGCTTTTCCAAGGTTAAAAGCAAGTTCAGGTGTTAATTCTGAGTTTGCAACTCCGCGAACTCCATCAGTTCCAAATAGTCTTCCCATATAAATTATACCTCATTTCATTTCTTTTCTATACTAAGCTTGATTATTTGTGGTTCTGCAGCAATTGAAACAGCTTCTTTTGGTGCAGTTACCTTTATTGTAACATCATACTCACCTTCGTCATACTGACTTAAATCAACGCTGAGTATAATGCTTTCTTTCTTTATATTTTCTATTTCTTTTCTGCCTTTTATGGTTACTTTAATTTCACCTTCACCTGCAGTTACCTTAAGTCCCTCTTTAAGATTATCTGTTCTGACATCAGATGATTTAAATGTAAACTGTTTTTCCGAAAGCTTTTCGATTGTAACCTTTGTCTTCATATCAAAGGACTGATCAGAAAGCTGAACACCCTCTGGAAGATCAAGCTCTATAGGCAGGCTTGTTTCTTCAGTAATTCCTGTAATATCCACAGGTTTTGATTTTATACTTGAAATCTTTTCTATATCCTTTGCTCTTCCCTTAAGGGTAATAGTCTTAGGTGAAGAAGTCTTTCTTATAATATCATCTTCTGAATTATCTACTACAGGAACTTCTAAAGGTACTGTTTTTTTGCTTACAAGCACTACTGTAACCTTTGTTGAACCAGGATACACATCTACATTGCTTACTTCTGTACCATCTTTTGTAACAGGAACAAGACTGCACGAAATTGTATTCAGCTCATTTGTAACATCTGAAGCTTCAATTTCAGCTCTTACCTGGTAAACAGATTCTACCTTTGTAGCTGCGCCGCTGATATCTACCTGACTTCTGCCTGTTTCTACGATCATAGGTTCCTGATCTTCGTTAAACTCACCATTAAAATATGGTACTACATCCACATCTTTATATGCTTTGTGTTCCACGTTTACAGTTACCTTATTAATACTCTTTTCTTCTATTTCCAGATAATCTGGCACCTTTACGTTTACTTTCAGCTCATTTTTCCCAAGGGCTGCTTCTCCATAATCAACAGTTGCTGATATTTCTTCTGGTTCTACTTTGTTAAGCTTTGCCCTTGAACCTGTAACTGTTATATCTATTACAGTACTGCTTACATCAAGGACTGCAAGATTACTTGAGTCAAGTACATCTTCGTTTACAAATGATATAGGCACATTATGGAATGTTTTTGTTGCCTTTGGATTTGTCTCCCCTATTACATAAGCCCACATACAGACTGCAATGATAATGGAAAGAACTACGTTTACTTTCTTGTTATTTAGCATCTCTCTTTCTCCCCACTCTGTCCACTATTTTGTTTATTCTTGAATTGCCTTCATCCTTGTTCTGAATATAAAGGGTGAGAAGTAATTTTTCTACAGCTTTTACGTCAAGATATCTTGTAAGCTTGCCATCCATGGCAAAAGAAATAACCCCTGTTTCTTCACTTACAATAATTGCAATGGCATCCGAGTTTTCTGTAATACCAATACCTGCTCTGTGTCTTGTACCAAGATTCTTGTTAAGTTCTTTGTTTTCTGTAAGGGGAAGTACGCATCCTGCTGCATATATTCTGTCCCCCCTTATAATCATGGCACCGTCGTGAAGAGGCGCACCTTCATAAAAAATATTACCTATGAGCTGGGCAGAAATATCTGCATTAATTTCTGTACCTGTTTCTGCAATATCTGTAAGTGCTGTTTCTCTTTCCAGAATAATAAGAGCTCCTGTTCTTGTACTTGAGCAGTAATCCACAGCCTTTACAAATTCATCTGTAATCTGCTTGGCTTTGTTCTTATCAAGCTGTCCAAACGGAGCCTTCATGATCTTGCTTCGTCCAACGTATTCAAGTCCGCGTCTGAGTTCTGGCTGAAAAACTACTACTATGGCAATTACACCAAGCGTCATGGTTCCCCTCATAATCCAGTTAAGAGCGTACAGGTTCAGAATATCCGAAACAAAAAACGTTATAACAAGCACAAGAAGCCCTTTAACAAGCTGCTGTGCTCGTGTTTTTTTAATAAAGTCTAAAATTTTATATATAATAAAGGATACAATAGTGATATCTAATATATCGTTTATCCCTATGCTTGAAATAATGTTATCAAAAAAATCATTCATATCTTTTACCTCACATACCTCTTTTAATTTTACAGTAAAAACTTTAAAAATACAAGTGAACTATATGATTCTTTCTTGTTAAAATTATGAGTTTTTTGACATAAAAATAAGTACCGGTTCTTTTCTTCGTAATACTTTCATCTTTAAAGAATTCATCTTAGCTATCATCTGCTGTATGTCCGAATAACACCATCCGCAACATCAGTCTTCTAAGTGGCTGTCTTTACAAAATATTACGTTACTAAGCAACCGGTACCTTCTGTACTTCGATTAACACTTCTGGTGGTCTCACTCCTTTCGCTTTGCGATTTCCTGTCTAAATCGATGCTTATCTTTTATTTACCCTAAGTATAGCACAATAAAAACAAAAAGCAACAGTATTTATCAGAATTATTCTATTTTTTTGATAAATCTTTTTTTAAAATCAAAATATGGCTGAAAAAAAGACTGCCATAAAAACAGCAGTCTAAAATGTTACCATATAAAAATCAACCTGGTGGCCATGTTAATTTTCTTTTTCCTAAAATATGGAAGTGAAGATGTTTTACAGTCTGGAAAGCGTCTTCACCGTTATTGCTTACAACTCTGTAGCCGTTTTCAAGGCCAAGGTCTGCTGCAATTTCGTGAATCTTAAACATAATATAACCAAGCAGTTCCTGATCTTCCTCTGTTACATCGTCTAAAGAAGCAATATGTTTCTTTGGAATTACAAGTACATGCACTGGTGCCTGCGGTTCAAGATCATGAAAAGCAATAAGCTTGTCATCTTCATAAGCAACATTTGATGGTATTTCATGACTTCCAATCATGCAGAATATACAATCAGCCATTCTGAATTCCTCCTTTCATTCCGTCTTTGTATTCATTTTCAAGTTTTACATTATAAAACTTATTTAACATATCTTCTGTGCCCTTTGCATATACCTTTACATAGTTATCTGTGTAACCTGTAATTATGCCTTCTTCAGCAAACTCTTCAAAAAGAACTGGTCTTACATGCCCTTCGCACATCTTAAAGAATTTCTGTGCCTGCTCATCTGCTTTAATAATAAGTTCATGGCTTCTTTCATTCTTGATTTCTCCAGGCACCTGGTCTTTAAATTCCGCTGCCTTAGTTCCTTTTCTCTTTGAATACTTAAATGCGTGAACCTTACAGAATCCTGCTTCGTCAACCATTCTCATGCTGTCGTTAAAGTCTTCTTCTGTTTCCCCTGGAAAACCTACAATAATATCTGTAGTAATACCATAAAGAGGATCGTGCTCCTTAAGTACCTTTACAATATCAAGATATTCATTTCTGTCGTATCTTCTGTTCATTAACTTAAGTACATTATCTGCTCCGCTCTGTACAGAAAGATGAAGATGTGGACAGAGTTTCTCGTACTTAAGAAGTCCCTTAACATAATCTTTATTGATTACAGTAGGCTCAAGCGAGCTTAACCTGATTCTGAATTCACCCTCTATTTCGTTAAGCCTTTTAATAAGTGGTTCAATTCCCCCATATCCAAGATCTTCTCCATAAAGAGCTGTATTAATTCCTGTAAGAATAATTTCCTTAAAGCCTCTGTCTACAAGAAGCTGTGCTTCTTCAACAATTTCGTCCAAGTCTCTGCTTCTGACCTTTCCCCTTGCATATGGAATAATGCAGTAAGAACAAAATCTGTTACATCCTTCCTGAATCTTAATATATGCTCTTGTTCTTGATTCCATAGAAGTTATAATACCTGCAGATTCATAGTTTGTAAGTTCTTCATACGCCCTTATATGACACTGATTAATACCTGCATGCCTTCTGTACTCTTCAATATACTCAATAAGGTTCTGCTTCTCGTTAGTTCCGGCAACCACATTAACCCCTTCGATTCTGCTTACTTCCTCCGGATTTACCTGTGCATAGCAGCCTGTTACAGCAACTGTGGCATCAGGGTTTACTCTCTTCATTTTTCTGATGTACTGTCTTGACTTTCTGTCTGCAAGATTAGTTACAGTACATGTATTTATTACATATATGTCAGCAAATTCATCTTCGGAAACAATATCATAGCCTTTTGCTTTAAACTGCTCCATCATGGCTTCTGTTTCGTACTGATTTACTTTACATCCTAATGTGTGAAATGCTACTCTCATAATATTCCTTTCAATATGTGTTTATACATATTTTACACTGAATAGATGTTTTCAGCAACATTAATAGTTACAAAAAATACGGACCACCTTATTATGGTCCGCATAAAGATATATCAGATGGTTGCAGATATTATTCTGCATGAGGTAATATCATTTCTACATCTGCATGTGGTCTTGGAATTACATGAATTGAAAGAAGTTCTCCAACTCTTTCAGCAGCTGCTGCTCCAGCGTCTACTGCAGCTTTAACAGCTCCAACGTCGCCTCTTACCATTACAGTAACAAGGCCTCCACCTACCAGCACTTTGCCGGCAAGTGATACATTTGCTGCCTTTACCATTGCGTCAGCAGCTTCAATTGAACCAACAAGACCTTTGGTTTCAATCATTCCTAATGCTTCTGTGTTTGCCA
>SAMEA104404100__coassemble_3159_pt1 | contig 11355 bp, 11 predicted proteins | sample SAMEA104404100__metabat2_high_PE_036 | metagenome-assembled genome bin SAMEA104404100 (sample SAMEA104404100) | Balaenoptera acutorostrata | reverse complement strand
ATAAATCTGTAACTGCATATATATTATTATCGCATATTATGTTCCATTGCAACTTTTGCGTAAAGCATTGCTCCTTTTAATAGCACGCTTTCATCTACTGTATAGTTACCTGAATGCTGTGGCCATACAGCATTACACTCTTCATTTCTGCATCCCAGCAATGCCATTGCCGTTGGAACCTTTTCTCCAAAGAAAGCAAAGTCTTCTCCGCCCATAGTAAGTGGAGCATTAACAGGTGCCCCTTCTCCCATTACATCTTCAGAGCATGATCTTACAAGTGCACTAAGTTCTTCGTCATTACATGTTGGAGGTACAACTCTGTCCATTTCCATAGTAGCTTCTGCTCCAAAAGTTTCTGCTGTATGCTTTATAATTCTTTCCATCATAAGAGGAATTGCATCATATACTTCTTTGCTGAAGCATCTTGTAGTTCCTTCCAGATGAGCATTTTCTGCTACAACATTCCATCTTGTTCCGATTTCAGCAGTTCCCACTGTACATACAAGAGGATCAACTGGTGATGTTTCTCTGCTTACCATGGTCTGCAGGTTATTAATAAGGGCTGCTGCAACTACTGCTGCATCTACTCCAAGATGAGGAGCTGCGCCATGTGTTCCTTTGCCTTTAATATCAATTCTGAAATAGTCTGCTGATGCCATTCTAGGACCTGCATCACATGTAATATGTCCTGCAGGAACATCTGACCATATATGCATGCCAAATGCAGCATCAACACCTTCTAAAGCTCCATCAGCAATCATGCCCTTAGCTCCTGTTGCAACTTCTTCTGCTGGCTGAAAAGCAAGTTTAACAACACCGCAAAGTTCATCTTTCATATCATTTAAAATATGTGCTGCAGTAAGAAGCATTGAAGTATGACAGTCATGACCACATGCATGCATTACGCCATTAACTTTACTTGCAAAAGGTGCACCTGTAGTTTCAACCACAGTAAGTGCGTCCATATCACCTCTTAGAAGAATTGTCTTTCCTGGCTTTTTGCCTTCAATAGTTGCAAGTACACCTGTTTCAAGTCCGCATTTTACATAAGGTACATTAATTTTATCAAGTTCTCTTCTGATTACTTCTGATGTATTAAATTCCTTTTCGCTGACTTCCGGGTTCTGATGAAAATATCTTCTCATTTCTACCTGATATTCTGCATATTTAGCAGCAACTTCTTTTAACTCCATTTTTAAATTCCTTCTTTCTCATTAATCTTAAATTTTACAGTAATTTTACAAATAATCCGGCAATAAATACTGATGTAAGTGTTACAGTAATGAAACCTCCTACTATCATTGAAGGTAACATTTTTGATACCAGATATTTTCTTTCTTCTTCTGTTTCTGCAAGGGCCTCACATGTTGATTCAGTAATGATTGCGTTACATGGGAAACCATAAAGTGCTGTTAGTCCATTAGCAAATGCCATTGGGAATGAAACCTTAAGAACCTTTGCAATTACAAATGATGCAATAGCCATACCAATTAATCCTGTTACAATAAGGACTACCATAGGACCCATTATGGATTTCAGCATAGCTGGTGTACATGTCTTTAGTCCATCAAATACAAACATCATAAGAGCAAACATTAAAATTGTAAATGAGTTACATCTGTTTACAATGTTTGTTTCTAAGAAACCAAGTTTTGTAAAGATTACACCTAAAATCAGTGCCCAGATCATTCCGCTTATACCTGTAAGTTCTCCGATTTGTGATGCAACCCATGCCACAAGTGAAAGTTTTCCAAGCATTAAAACTGGTGAATTCCATTTGTCAGGGATTTTAGGAAACAGTGTTTTTACATCTGAATCATCTGCTACTTCATTAACTCCAGCGCTTTCCATCTGTAATCTTTCTTCTGGTGTGATTACGATTTCTCCTGATCTTAAACCCTTAAGAAGTCTCTTTCCTTCATACTGAAGACATACTGATGTTAAAGGATATCCTGCAAATCCCTGTACGCAGTACATTGCAATTGCAAACAGTGCTGCTGCTTCAAAGCCTGCTTCTAAAGAAGCCTGCTGCATAATTGATGCTGCTATGATTCCTCCTGTAAGAGGTGGTAATCCTGCAATTACAAAGGATTTATCTATAAACAGTGGTGCTACAAATAAGCTGAGAGCACACATTCCTGCAAGACCTGCAAGACATATAACAATAGTCTTCCACTGCTCTTTTAACTGCTCAAAACTAATAATTGTACCAAGATGTGTGATTAAAAGATATACAGCAAGTGTACTTCCAAACGGAATCAGATTTGAGTCTGATACCAGTGTTGTAGGAAGTACTGTCCAGTACCCTAACAAAAGAACTATAGCTGTTACGAAAACTGATGGCACCCATGCCTTAGTAAGCTTGGATACCCATTCTCCTATAACATACGCTGCTGCGCATATTGTAAAAGCAAGTGTAAAATTATACATAAAATATTCCTCCTATAAAATAAAATACTTGTTGTGAAATGAAAAAATCCTGCACATGTTATCTGTGCAGGATAAGCTTCACTATCGCCTTACATAAGTTTCTTTATATTTCATACAATGAAATTATGTTCGAGATTGATAAGTATGGCATGCACAAATAACATTATTCTTATTTCTAATAATAATAATAATAATGCTGAGAATAATATTAATAATGAGTTCTAATGCAAATGTCATATTCATCTTTTATCTCCTTTCCTTATGTCAGATTTATAGTAGCACAGCAACAAACCGCAGTCAACAATTTTGTTGCACGCACACATAATTTTGTATAATTCTTAGTAATTTTATTAATTTTTAGTTTAAAATACAAAATCCACTATGCTTATTAGTGTTTATCCATTAGTTTTTTGTTTTCGGGAAGTCTACAGCATTACCTGGAAAACCATATTACTCTCCACTCTGGCTCATTTCCATCAAATATATGATCATAATAAGAAGAATAGTTCAAACCATCTCTGCAGAATCTGCCCATAATCTTACCGGATTTTTTAAACTCTTTTACGAAGTCTTTTTCGATTTCTACGTATGCTCCTGTACTTTTATTTTTTAAGCGTGCCACCTTTATATCTTTATATATTTTAAAAAGTTCCGGTATGGTTCTCCATAATTCCTTAACTCTTGCAATGTCAGTACTTTCACCATTCTCATATTGAATTCTGTAAATATATCCATTCTCATCTATGTGGAGTCTTGAAATATTCTGATGCCAAGTATTACGAAAGCGATAGGTGCATACATCCTTAAAATCTATCCAGGTACCGTATACACAGTCACCGCAGTTTTCTACTGATATTCGTGGATTGTTATCCCTGAAGCACGGATAAACTCTGTTTTCTCCATTTTTACCCATATATTTTATCAGAGGGTCATACAATCCTGCATACGCCTTTTCCTCTGTAATTTCAATAGTTTCATAGAATATTTTCTTTTCATTCCGGATTTTTTCACCTGTCTCAAAGATCTGATCAAGCTCCTCTTCAGTAAAAACACCTGTATTGTGGCATGTAACCGTGAAATTACTGTAATCTTCATAATCAGACTCTATAGCCTGATTAAGAAAATCCTCATCCTCAGTGAACTGGAAGCACACCTGTACCTCTGGATTTTCCTGTGGCAGAATGCTCCTTAAACATCTCAGGCTCTTTTTCCACTGGTATGATCTGTTTTTCACAGATACTCCGGGAATGTTTCTATGAGCAGGACTGATATTTTCCTTATGCTCCGAAAGATTAAATACCCATAGTACTTTGTAGCCGCATTCGTGAAAGAACCAGTTTCTTTCTGCTACAGCTTTTTCTGATATTTTTTCTTTCTGAAAAAGAACCACATACTTACCAATGCAGATATCTGCCCTGTGTATTTCTGAGTTGCAGGAAAGAACTACTTCTCTTCTGCTTTCATCAAATTTATCAAGCCACTTTTTACGCCACAAACTCATGTCGTATTTCCAGTTGTCATTACATGGTGCTCCTTTTTTGTGTGCGAAGTGCCATGTTACTTTTTCTCCTGCTTTAAGAAAAACTTTTCCTCTGCATACCGGGCATACATATTCACCTTCACGCACTGCATCTTCAGCCCATATTCTTTTGTACGTCTTATCAAGAGCTATAAACATAAGTGTTTCCTTTCTGCTTCTTATGCTGTAGTTTTACATATCTATATATTATAACAGTTCTTTTTAGAAGTATATATAGGATATATACTAAAGAGGAGTAAACAACTCCCCATATGCTTCACTTTATTTTGTATAAAATATTGTACAATATATTTTTTTATGATATACTTCGCTCAAACGAAAGCAGAAAGGAGTATGTTATGTCATTTATAACCGTCAGGGAAGCTGCATCAGCATGGCATTGTAGCGAGAGAGCTGTTCAGATTTTATGTAAAAAAGGACGTATAGAAGGTGCCTATAAAGCAAGTGGTGTATGGCTGTTACCTGAAAACAGCAAAAATCCCACGGCTCTTAAAGAACACATCCCCCCCTTTTAAACCTGAAAACCTTTACGGCAGGTCATCAAAAGTTCTTATATCTTCTTCTGAGGATTCAGCTCCATCAGAATACAATCATTGTAACATTACAGAGCATACCATTGCTCCGGGAATCATTCTTGTTTTTCAGGACATATATCAGGAACATATTGATTATGGTAACAAGCCACCTGAGTTACCCTGCAATCTTATTGCCATTCAGCACTGCATGAGAGGCCGTTTCGAAGCAACCTATCCAGACGGAGAATATGTATATATGGGTCCTGGAAGTCTGTCTGCTAATCTTCCTGCATGGTCACCATCTGTAAACAGTTTTCCTCTTGGACATTATTACGGCTTCTATATTGCTATTTCCCCTGAGACAGCTAAAGTTTCCATAGAAAAAGCAGAATCTGTCCTTGGTGCTCTGAATATTGACTTTGATGCAATTTCAGAAAAGCTTACAGAAAAAAACAGACTTGCATTTTTCCCTGTAGACGAAAAGCTTGATTTTTTTCTGAAGTCCATGTATCCTTCAGAGTGTAATTTTCAGGTTGCAGGGTTAAAGCTAAAGGTTCTGGAACTTCTTCAGATTCTGAGCTCTATAGAAATATGTCCGTCAGAAAGGAAACAATATTTTCCTTCGCAGCAGATAAAAACCATTAAAGAAATACGCAGCTACCTGATTTCTAATCCTGACCTGCACATAAGCCTTGTGACTTTATCAGAAAAGTTTTCTATTCCCCTTACAACAATGAAAAACTGTTTTAAAGCTGTTTACGGAATGTCCATAGGGAAATATATACGACAGTACAGGCTTCAGAAGGGCTCAGAAATGCTTACTTCAACTACTATGCGCATTATTGATATTGCCGGAAGCCTTGGTTACGAAAATGCCAGCAAATTTTCGGAAGCTTTTGCAAAACATTATGGTATGAGTCCAAGGGATTATAGAAAATTTTATTGTCCTGAGGGAGTACTCAGAACCCCTTCGGAGTAGCCCTGTATTAGATGCACCTTTAATATATTAGTATAATATATTAGAAAGCAGGTGTTAATATGGATAAAAACACAAGTCAAAAGAAAATACAACTTGGGACACATAGCGAAAACTATGGAAGCTGGATGTCAGATCCTGTATTTTATATTATAGGTGGAATATTTATTGTAACTTTATTCTTTACAATTCTGTTCTTCTCCCTTATAAGTGTTCCTGTTCTGGGAATCATTTCAGGGATTCTGTCAGCAGGTCTTCTTGTATTACTTTTTCTCATTACATGGGTAAGAAAGCAGTACTCATCTGATGGCGGAGACATAATGAATAAGGTTCACGAAACAGTATTAAGCTACCTTGACTATGACGGTAAAGGTAAATTACTTGAAGTGGGATGTGGTTCAGGGCTTCTTGCTATTCGCGCAGCGCTTACATGGCCTGAGTCAGAAATCATAGGAATGGACTACTGGGGTTCTGTATATAATTACAGTAAAGATTTATGCGAAAATAATGCTGCTTCCGAAGGTGTTGCAGAACGCTGCAAATTTGTGCATGGTGATGCACGTAAACTCGATTTTGATGATGAAAGCTTTGATGCAGTTATCAGCAACTATGTATTCCATAATATACATGGAAGTAATAAGCAGGATTTAATGTCAGAAAGTCTTCGGGTTCTTAAGAAAGGCGGAGTTTTTGCTATTAATGATTCTATGAAACCAAAGATGTATGGGAACGTGGAATTATTTGCACAGAAACTGCGTGATGCAGGTTATGAAGACGTAAAAATAATCAATACTTCTACAGAAGTATTTGGCTCCGAAAAGCGTGCTGCTCTTCTCTTTCTTCCCGATTCCACAATGATTGTAGGACGAAAGTAAACAGCTCATTATCATAAAGACAAATAGCCATAAGTAAAAGAGCAGGTTTCATTTTACCTGCTCATTTATTTTTTTACCAGTTTCTTATCTTTATTTTTTAAGAAATACAGTGCTGCACAGCAAAGAGTCATGGCAACTGATGACAATATTGTACCCTCAAGCCCGAATTCTGTACTGTATGCAAAGCTGTCATAAAGTGCACTTTTATCTGCCATAAAGACCGAGTATGGCACACTGGCACCACTGTTTGGAAGACCGAGAAGAATACTCTGCGTAAAGTTCCACGTTGTATGTACTCCCATAGCAAGCCATAAACTGTCATAATAGAAAACAAGCAGAGAAAAGAAAATTCCCGTAATAAGCAGATCGTAAAATCCAAGTACTGATATTCCATCATTACCAAGATGCAGCACTGCAAATACCAGTGAATTTACAAATACTGCTATAACTGCACTCTTTCTTCCATTAAGCAGCCTCTGATACATAAAGCCTCTGCATAAGACTTCTTCAGCTGATGACTGAATAAATACAGCCAGAAAAAGACCTGCAACAGGAATTATTTCAAAACTGTTAAAGATAAGTCTGATATCTCCATGAAAATATGCTACTGCTGCGCATCCTCCGTTTAAAAGCAGCCCTGCAGCAAAGCCTGCAAGAAGATAAGAAACTCTGTTTCCTTCGTTATTCCTGTAAATGTACCCCTTTATATACCGGTTTTCGGGAAAAGAGCTTACTATGAGTACAGCAAGCCACATACCCGTAAAAGATGCATACATCATAAATGTATGCCAGTATGCAAGTGACTCTGGTAGTTCAGGCAGTATTAATTCACTTACCATATCACCAGCAATCATAGTAAGAATCGTTATAACGGTTACCCGTATTACAGACTCTTTCTTTCTTAATTCTCTGGAATTATTGTATGTTTCTGTATATATACCCTTCATTTAAATACCTCCTTTATTTTTTTCGATTATACATAAAGAAGCAGGTATATATCAACATATTTTCCCATTCTTCAGATTTCTTAAGAAACACTCACTAGAGAAGCTGCTCTGGTAAGATTTTCTTAATCCTTATTAACCTTTATGATAAAGTCACAGCGATCTCCACCTCTTCCTAAAGTTGTTGTTCTGCCCCAAATAAGCTTTGGATGCATATTACCATATGCAATATCATCAGAATGACAGAAGGCCTTAATTATCTCCGGGCAGCCATACTTTCTGCATATATCGTTATATGGACATATAATCATATCAATATGCATCACATCTTTATTTACTTTCTGTTTCACAGATAAAAAGCCAGCATCTGCACCAAAACTTTTATCAATCATTTTACTGGCAATCTGTGGTATTTTTTTATACAGGCCCGGCACTTTTAAAATTGTCTGTAATTTTTTTGCACCTTTTTTTGCTGCAGTATCATAAAAATCATAAATTACCTGTGCTGCATCTTCTCTGCTGTATCCTGCTTTTAACAATGACTCAAACACTGAAATTCCAGGATATATTCGTTCTTTTGTATGTGGATCCATTGCTTCAGGTTCATTTTTATTTTCTTCTAACAGTTCATAATAGCGTTTATGTGCCATTTCCAGTACTTCATCAGCTTTCTCTGTTCCAGACATTTTTTCAATAATGGGTCTGCAGCCATTAAATAATAATTCACCATTTGCTTTTGACATCTGAATGCCTCCTTAAATTGTATTAAAAAATATATCCAAAAGAGCTCACCGCTCTGTTAAATCGGCTCAAAGAAAGTTAGTATTACCTAATCTAACTTCAAAAGAAATAGGGTTTAAAACCCCATAATTCCCCTATATCCATATAAATAAAACTTTGTAAGTTTACTAATATATTCGTCAGCTTCTTCTCTTGGAACATCATGAATAATAAGTTCAAAGAACATTGTAAAAAGTCCTGTTGTAAGAATATGCTCAAGTCTTGAAGGCACAGAGCTTACAGATGCTCCCACCATATCTGCTGTTTTTGCAAACTCTCTTGTAGCTTCTTCATCCAGAAGTGCCATCTGCTCTGCAAGATCACAATACCTGGTATCCTTTGAGCAGCAGAGAATCAGCTTAAACTCATCATAATGTTCGTACATGTAATCAGCCAGGCTTATCATTCCTTTCACAGAAATATTCTCCATTTCCTTCATCTGGTTTTCTGCAGAAAGTCCTTTAAAATATTCTAAATGCTTACAATACATTTCCTGAATTCCCTCATAATACTCTTCTACAATTCCACCAAACAGCTCTTCTTTATTCCTGAAATATCCGTAGAGAGCACCGGTTGTTACTCCTGCATTTTTTGCTATATCACGAAGCCAGGCATCCTGATATCCTTATTAATGTCAGACTGACAGTCTTTCATAAAGTCCTGTTATATAACCCGGCTATATTTATATCATACACAAAGTACATTGTCAAATATTGTTTTCGAATTTGTACAAATGCTTTCTTCATGAAGTCTGAAGTTATATGCATGATATGAATAAATATTCAGAATTACTATTTTCACATGCATAAAATGAATATATACAGTATCTTAATGAATGAATGCAGCATAGACTAATGCCAGCTCTATATATCAGAAAGCCCACACTATATATTGCAATTACAAGGGAATATAGCCCATCGCATAGTTTTTCTACCCGGTTATAACCATTCAGGAATAGCCGGTAAATGAATAATAAATAAAAAATTTGCATAAAAATTCAAAAAGGGTATTGCATAAAAATTCATTCTTTGTTATTATAATACTCGTGATTTAAAAAAAGAAAGAAAAGGAGTAAAAAAAATGAAGAAAACAACAAAGACATTATTGAAGTTAACAACAACAGTTATGCTGATTGCAGCTATGGCATTACTTTCAGCATGTGGATCCACTGATGATGGTGATAAATACAGAGTAGTAACGGAACCAACTTTTGCACCATTTGATACAACAGACGAAGACGGTAACCTTGTAGGATTTGACATGGATCTGTTAAATGCTATTGCAGAAGATCAGGGATTCGAAGTGGAATACAGCGCAGTTGAATTTGATGCACTAATTCCTTCACTTGAATCCGACCAGGCAGATATTATTGCAGCAGGAATGAATGCAGATGACCCTGCACGTCAGAAAAAAGTTACTTTCTGTGATACATATTATGACAGCGGTCTGGTTGTACTTGTAAAAGCAGACAACAAGACAATTAAAGGTATTGAAGATTTCAAACCTGATATGAAGGTTGCCGCTCAGATTGGAACAACAAGTGCGGATAAAGCAACAGAACTTAAAGAAAAAGGAGCTATAGCTGAGGCTGTAATTCTGAACAAAAACAGTGATGCAATTCTTCAGTTAAACAATGGAGACATTCAGGCAATCATTATTGACAAACCAGTAGCAGAAGCATATATGCATGCTAAACCTGATACAGTAAAAGCTGTCGGTGATGTAATGAATGCTGAATCTTATGGATTTGCCGTACAGAAAGGAAATACTGAACTTGCGGAAAAAATCAATACAGGACTTAAGAATGTAAAGGAAAACGGTACATTTGATAAACTTGTTGAAAAATGGTTCAACTAGTAAGGTATAGCAATTAAAACAACAGACAGGAGAATGACATGGCGATATATTTAAAAGGGTTTCTTGTGGCATGTAAAGGCATACCACAAACAGTTTGGGTAAGTCTCGTTGCAGTCATTATCGGAGCAGGCGCAGGCCTGCTCCTTGCTTTGATGAGAATATCAAAGAACTGCATCGTACAATGGATAGCAAAAATTTATATTGATATTGTAAGAGGTACACCTATGGTAGTACAGGCATTTGTCTTTGCCTATGGTATTCCGCAGCTTTTACAGGCAAATGGAATTCATTTTACATGGCCGGCACTTGTAATTCCGGCGCTTATTGTCTGTGGACTTAACAGCGCTGCCTATATGGCTGAAATTATAAGGAGTGGTTTGCAGGCAGTAGATAAAGGACAGCTTGAAGCCGCAAGATCTCTTGGAATGAATAATCATATGGCTATGCGTCTTGTAATTATTCCTCAGGCTGTAAAAATCATATTACCCTCAGTAGGCAATGAATTTGTTACCCTTATTAAAGAAACTTCTGTGCTGAGCTTTGTAGGTGTTGTAGAAATTATGAGACAGGGTGCACTCTGGAACTCTACGACCTTCGAAACATTCCCGGCATATATCGGAGTAGCTCTTGCCTATATGATTCTGACTGTTCCTTTATCAAAACTTATTGTTATTCTTGAACGTAAAATGTCACAGGGAGAGGTGTAAAAATGAGCATGATAGAAATTAAAAATCTTCATAAACATTATGGCAAAAATGAAGTCCTGAAAGGAATTGACCAGAATGTTGAAGAAGCAGAAGTGCTTTGTATTGTAGGACCTTCAGGCTCAGGCAAGTCAACAATGCTTCGTTGTATAAACAGGCTTGAAATTCCTACTTCAGGAGAAATCTATATAGATGGAGAACCTGTAAGTGAAGAAAATATTAATGAAATCCGAAAGAAAATGGGTATGGTGTTCCAGAACTTTAATTTATTTCCTCATATGACTGTTCTTGAAAACATTACCTGTGGTCCAGTTAATATTAAAAACATGGATAAAGAAGCAGCTGAAAAAAAGGCTATTGAGCTTCTTGAACGTGTGGGCCTTAAAGAAAAAGCAGATGTTTATCCAAAATCTCTTTCAGGTGGACAGCAGCAGCGAGTAGCTATTGCAAGAGCTCTTGCCATGGACCCTGAAATCATGTTATTTGATGAACCTACATCTGCTCTCGATCCTGAAATGGTAGGAGAAGTACTTGATGTAATGAAGAACCTTGCAAAGGACGGACTTGCTATGATTGTTGTTACACATGAAATGGGCTTTGCAAAGGAAGTTGCAGACAAGGTAATCTTTATGGATCAGGGTGTAATTGTTGAAGAAGGAACGCCAGAAGACGTCCTTGAACATCCAAAAGAAGAAAGAACGAAAAGCTTTTTGTCAAAAGTGCTGAAATAAAGG
>SAMEA104404100__coassemble_2955_pt1 | contig 12022 bp, 9 predicted proteins | sample SAMEA104404100__metabat2_high_PE_036 | metagenome-assembled genome bin SAMEA104404100 (sample SAMEA104404100) | Balaenoptera acutorostrata | reverse complement strand
GCATACGTATAGTGCACCACCATTATTAGGGTTGCCGCAGTTAATTGCTTTTTCACATATATAGGAGATGTACGGAAGTGCCCGCAGGTCACTTCCATCATTTTATATAAATACCGGACCTGGCACTGAAATTATAGTCATAAATGTAATGTTCTTATACATATTGTCGAAACCCGAAATAAATTTAAATAACGACAATAAAATGTTTATATATAAGAACAATATACGTTTACCTGTGTAAAAATCCGTCCTGCTTGTCACAACGCAAAAATAATTCTGATAATGACAAGAAAATCAGTGTTTTTCTTGTCATTTCATTTTCAAAAAATCAATAACGACAATACGCCGTAAAAAAACTGCTATGGAACGCCACATTGTATTTAATTTAAGAACATTATTTGTCAAAACAAAAAAAGAATTTCAATAATAACAAAATCATATTTTGCGCCGTGTGCAATACTCCCCTGCTCCTTTTATGGCAAAAGAAAAACCACGCACTACACGTGGCTTGATTTTCTCTATTTACTTAACTCCAACCTTTTTGCAAAGGTCATTAACAGGACAGTTCTCACAGTCAGGTTTTCTTGCATTACAGCACAGTCTTCCGTGGAATATTAGTGAGTGATGAGTCTTTGACCATCTCTCTTCCGGAATATTTTTCATAAGTGCAAGTTCTGTCTTAAGCACATCGTTCTCCTTTACAAGGCCTATTCTGTTAGACACTCTGAAAACATGAGTATCAACAGCTATTCTCTGATGACCAAAACCAACAGAAAGAACCACGTTAGCAGTCTTTCTTCCTACTCCTGGAAGTTCTACAAGTTTTTCATAATCATCAGGCACTTCCCCATTATATTTTTCCGCAAGCATCTTAGAAAGCTTTACAATATTCTTTGACTTTGTTTTGTACATGCCTATTCTTCTTATGTATTCTGCAACTTCCTCAGGATCAGCATTGCCAAGTGCAAAGGCATCAGGATATGCTTCAAAAAGCGCAGGTGTAACCTGATTTACACTTTTATCAGTAGTCTGAGCTGAAAGAGCTACAGCAATAATAAGCTGGAAAACATTCTTATGATGTAGTGCACACTCTGCTTCAGGGTATGCCTCTTCTAATCTGTCTAATATTTCTTTAATTACTTCTTTTTTCATAATGCTACAATTATACTATGTTTTTTATGCTTCTGCAACATTGACAAAATTGTATACAATAACTATAATGTGTATGTTATAGAAAAGAAGGAGAAGAGTTATGTCAATTATACAGAATCTTGAAAACGGAAAAACCGAAAAACAGCATATAGCTGGCAACCTTTTAACTGAACTTCAGGAAGATATTCTGACAGGTAAAATCAGGCCTGGTTCAAAACTTACTGAGCAGAAAATATGCGACGAATACAAAGTAAGCCGCACTCCTGTAAGAGAAGCTCTTTATCAGCTTCAGGCCATGGGGCTTATTGAATATATTACAAACAGAGGTGCTTTTGTACTTGAAATAACAAATGACAATATTAACGATAACTTTGAACTTCAGAGCCTTTACGAAGTGCAGTGTGCAAAGTATGCAGCCATGCGTATTACAAAAAATGAACTTGAAGAACTTACGGAAACATTTGAATTTATGGAATTCTACACAATGAAAAATGATATTCCAAAGATGATTAATATTAACTCAGCATTTCACCAGATTATTTACAATGCAACTCATAACAGGATACTCATTAATATAATGAAGTTCTACAAAACATACGAAAGATTTGCTAATCCTGATGATTACTATACCGAGAACTACCTTCAGAACGTGCTTGAAGAGCATCGTGCGATTTACAATGCACTTCTTGACAGAGATATAGCTATGTGCATGGATGCAATGATGGAACATGTTGAAAATACAAAGAAAAGAAAACATAAGAGAATATAGCATGAAGGAGCATGGGGTGATTACCTCGTGCTCCCTGTTAATTTACATATAACTTATTACTCTCTGATAAACTCGAGTATTCTGCATCTGCATTCCTTTATTAATTCATAGTCATGTGTAATGACAATAACAGTCTTTCCCTCTTCATTAAACTTTTCAAGGTATGATGCCATTCTCTTCATTTGCAAAACATCTAGTCCACTAGTTGGCTCATCAAGAAGGATTACAGGTTTATTGCTTACTTTTGTTTTCGCAATAAGAAGCCTCTGCTTTTCTCCACCACTTAATACCTGAGGATGTACATCCTTTTTATCTTCAAGTCCCACCTCTTCAAGTGCTTTCAATATAAGTTGTTCATTATCCGTTGCAACACCAAGTTCATCATAGCATGATTCTGTGAAAATCTGATAATTAACATCCTGCATAACCATGGATATGGTTTTGAATGGATGGACAAATTTCCTATTGTCATAGTATCTTCTGCCTTTTCCACCTGTAATATTACATAGCCGCTTAATAAAAGTTGACTTACCAACACCGTTTTCCCCAATAACAAAATATATACCAGGTTCAAAATCAATTGAAATATTAAGAACAGGATTGTCGTAGCATACTCTGAAATCTCTGCACTGCAGTACATTTTTATCTTCTGATTGATTCTGGACTTCATTACATCCTGTAAGTCTTACCTTTGTAATGTTATTTTCACTTAAATCCGAATAAGAAATTTCTTTTATTCGTCTTAAATTATGCCTGCACTTAATGGCATTATATTCTTCTTGAATCTGTTTCTGCGTATAAATATATGGTTTGCCATCTTCAAGAACCATTAAATTATCCATAAGTTCTCTCAGGTAGTACAATCTGTGCTCTGCAATTACAATAATCTTGTTCTTCTCTTTTAAAATCCGGAGTACATCTTTGAATCTTTCTATTGCTTCTCTGTCAAGAGATGCACTTGGCTCGTCAAAAAGATAAATATCATTATCAAGACACGTAACGGCTGTAATAGCAAGAAGCTGCTTTTCTCCTCCGCTTAAACTGAAAACATCTCTGTCAGTCAGATCTTCTGGTTTCAGTAATTTTACATATTTCCCTATGGTATGACGTATATCTTCAGCTGGAATATTTCTGTTTTCAAGACCAAAAGCCAGTTCATCACTACTGTTTATACAGTAAAACTGTGTTTTTGGATTCTGAAATACCGAAGATAAATAGCCGGCTCTGTCAGTAATACTTTCTTTAAGAAGGTCATGCTCTTTATACTTTATTTCCCCATTAATGTCCGCTTCATTAACCTCAGGAATTATACCATTTAACACCTTAAGCATAGTTGTTTTACCGCATCCGCTTAAACCTGTAATTACATTAATGGTTCCTGGTTCAAAATCAGCATTAATATTATCAAGAATTAATCTGTCACCATATTTTAAACTTAAATCTCTGATTTTAAGCATTTTAACACCCCCAGGTAACATAAACTAAGACAGCCATTATTAATACACAGAAAATATCTATTGCTTTTAATCTGTTATCAGACATATATGTTCTTTCCTGTCCTACTTCAAGTCCCCTTGTTAAAGCTGCTGTTGCCACTTCATCTGCTGTCCTTGTAAGTACCATAAGTAATGGAACTATGCCATACTCAAGAAATTTCACAGGATGAAGAATCAGTCGTAAAGTTGTAAGTCCATCAATATACATGGCATCTTTAATCTGCCTGTAATCAATGGAGCATGTGTAAAAAAATCTTGCCATTACTGTAACCGGAATCACCACATGATCACTAAAATGTAATTTTTTTAAAGATGATATGATTTCATTCATATCTGTTGTAGTAAACGCATACATACCCATTAAAATACCAGGTAACATTCTCAGTGCCATTATTACGAGCAGTAATAATAATGAATTAATAAAACCAGTACTTGCTTCAAACAGATATTTTTGTGCAATTACTGCAAAAACTATAAGAATAATACCCTTTACCGAACCCTTTATTTTACCTGATATTAACATAAGAATACATGGGAAAAATGAAATAAGCATTGCTGCCAGGAGACTCTTTCCTGGCAGATTACCTATTATAAGACAAAGCGGAATAATAAGGGTCATTAATATCTTTATGCGAAAATCAATTTTAAGACTATACTTCAAAATTAAAACTCCTTAACCATTCCCGCTTTCACGAAATGTTTCTTTAACATTTTAATGCCTATTGTGCATCCTGCAAAAGCAGCTATAACAGCAATAATAAGAATTGGGAAGAATGACCACATAGGCATCCATTTTAAGCATTCTTCAGTAAATTCAGGACCATACTGTACAATAAGCATTTCTCTATATGCTTCGCGTGAAATATACATTGGAAGCATCTGACCAAAGCAGGAAATACTGGCAAAGCTTACTGCAAGTCTTGCATAGTTAATGCTTTTGTAATTTCCTTTTTTCAATAAAAATTCACCAATTAAACCTCCAATACCATAAGATAAAATTGTCCATAGTCCGTGTCCTGTAAGACCATATAATGCACCGCAAAGTATTTCACAAATAAAAAACATGCCTGGTTTTCTTATTTTCGTGCAGTAAAGCATAAATATCGGCCCTGTAATTATACCTACGAATACTGGAATAAATGGCATTAAAAACGGTAATAATCCTACGAAGGAGGAAATCATAGTGGCAAAGGCTATTAATATTGTAAATAGTCCTGCGTTAATTAAATCTTTAACATCCATTTTTTTACTATCTCTCATAATCTTTTTCTCCTTTTCCCAAAAGTTACTTCTTTAATTTTCCGACTAATTAAGTTTCCAGCTTACGGCTTTCTCTCTTGCTTCAATAAACTTCTTGTATGTACCCTCTTTATTCACTAACTCATTATGAGTTCCCCTATCAGTAATTCTGCCCTTTTCAACTACCAGAATCTGATCTGCATTCTGAACGGTCTTAAGTCTGTGGGCGATCATAATTATAGTCTTGTCCTTTGTAAGCTGTTCAATTGCCGTTGCCAGTTCTTTTTCATTTTCAGGGTCAACGTTAGCTGTTGCTTCGTCAAGAACAATTACTTTCGCATCTTTCATCATTGCTCTTGCAATACTTATTCTCTGACGTTCGCCGCCACTTAAATTAATATCATCACCAATTACAGTTTCATATCCATCTGGAAGACTCATAATAAAGTCGTGGCAGTTTGCTTTTTTTGCAGCTGCAATTACATCTTCCATAGGTGCCTCAGGATTTCCAAATCTTATATTATCTGCAATAGTATCTTTGAAAAGATAAACATTCTGGAATACAAAACTGAAGTTTTTCATTAATGTATCATAGTTGTAATTTCTGATATCTTTTCCACCTAAAGTAATTGAACCTTGATCAACATCAAAGAAACGTGCAATAAGTTTGGTTAAAGTTGTTTTTCCGCCCCCTGACGGACCAACAATAGCAGTTGTTGTACCTTCTGGAATATTAAAACTTACGTTATCAATAATCTGTTTTGAACCATATGAAAATGAAACATTCTTTATTTCAATATCATGATTTTCAGGTTCTTTTTTATCTCCATCAAGTTTCATCTGAGGTGTCTTCATTATTTCCTCGCCCTTTGTTACGCAGTTTTCAATATTACGTAAAAGCGCAGTAAATGCGCTTGCATTTTCCAGTGTGGCGTAAATGATAAATGATGAAATTATCATAATCAGGCTGTCCTGCAGAAGCATTGTTCCTTCTAAATAGAATTTAACAGAAAGGAAAATCATAATTATTCCTGTGATTTTAACAGCCAGAGACTGAAATCCTATATATGGAATAAAGTCAGCCTCCATCTTATAATTAATTTTCGAAGCTCTGCTATTTGCATCGTTAAACTTCCTGCACTTTGTCCCTGTAAGATTATATGATTTAACTTCATTAATGCCCTCAATATATTCTAAAATAAGAGAAATAAGTGTTTCATCACTTTCATATTTCAGGTGAGAAATCTCGTCACTCTTTTTCATTAAAAGAGCTGTAATAAAGCTGAATACTGCAAGTCCTGCAATGAGCACAATGCCGATTCTGTAGTCAAAGACAAGAATCATAAGTGTAATTACAAGAGTTGAAAGAAATGCACTGCTTACAAGCATAATTACTCTTGTTGCAAGGTTTTCAAGGAACTGCATTGTATTTGTAGTTACGCTTAAAACCTGCCCGATGCTCTTATCGTTATAGTATCCCATTGGTACATAACGAAGATGCTCAGCTATTTCCATACGTTTTCTTGCGCATGTATCATAGCCGCCTTCAGTCTGCAGCATCACTGAAAAATATCTTACAACATATGATAAGGCAATACTTGTAACCATTACTGCAAGAGTAATAAGTGCCACCGTTGTCATATCTTTCCCTGTAAGAGCACCATTTATAAAAATATATATTGATACGATTTTCAATGCGTTAAAAAGTGATTCAAAGAAGGTAAGCACAATTGATTTATAAAATTTCTTCCTGTTATCTTCCTGACAGAAATTAAAGAAATGATTAATAATTTTAAGCATCCTTTTTCTCCTCCTTCTTGTCTTTTACGCTCATATGAGCTTCCCACATGTTCCTGTAAAGTGCTGATTTTTCAAGCAGTTCATCGTGAGTGCCGGTTTCTTCAATATTGCCCTCATTAATAAGAACAATTTTATCTGCGTTACTGACTGTAGATAATCTGTGGGCAATAACAATAAGTGTTTTGTCTTTTACAAGCTCAGAAACTGACTCCTGAATAATAGCTTCATTTTCAGGGTCACTGTATGCTGTTGCTTCATCGAGAATTACTATTGATGCATCTTTTATCATTGCTCTTGCAATGCTTAATCTCTGAAGCTCACCGCCACTGAGATGTCCTCCGCCGCTTCCTACAACTGTTTCGTATCCATTTTCAAGCGACATAATAAAGTCATGAACTCCTGATTTTTTACAGATTTCAATAACCTCTTCATCAGTTATACTCTTATCAGTACTTCCTGTTTTAAGGTTATTCATTACTGTGTCATTAAACATATATGAATCCTGTGATACATATGCAACCATATCCATATATACATCGAGAGGAATATTCTTAATATTTACACCACCTACTGAAACTTGACCGCTGTTAACATCCCACATAGAAGCTATAAGCTTTGCAATAGTTGATTTTCCTGATCCACTTGGACCAACAAAGGCTATATATTCACCATCTCTGATGTCCAGGTTAATTCCGTGAAGAACTTCTTTTTCCTGATAAGCAAAGTGAACATTTTTTAATGAGACAGAAGCATCCTTAATATTTTCATTAAGTGTTTCTGGTCTTTCTAATTCAGGCGCATTAAGTATATCCTTTACTTCATCAACGATTACATCAATCTGAGCCATATCATCCTTAAAAGAAGCAATCCTGATAATTGGTTCAATAAGAGCAACGGCAAGAATAATTATAGTAATCATTTCAAATAGAGAAATCATACCTTTACCGTACATAACTGCACCTATTGGAAGAATACTTACCATGGTTGCCGGCATAATTACAAATCCTGCTGTAAAGAAAATATTTGAATGCTTCATCCAGTTTACATATGAATATGCACAGTCATGAGCAGCATCAACAAACTTTCTGTATGAGCTTTCTGCTTTGCCAAATACTTTAATAACTTCAATTCCGTTAATGTATTCAACAGATATGTCATTTAAACGCTTTGTGTTAGTAATTACTTTTTCAAAGAACTTCTCGTATCCAATCATCATTAGTGACATGCATATCATTCCTAATACAAGTGTAACTAGACTTGCAAGTCCCATTCGCCAGTTTATGATAAAGATTGTAATAAAGATAACAACTGGCGGAATAAGGTTTGATGTAAACTCAGGAACAACGTGAGCAAGTGTTGTTTCTATGGCATCAATTCTTTCCATAATAGTTGATTTAAGACCGCCAACTGATCTTGCATGAACTTCTCCAAGTGGCATTCTGCCTAGCTTATCACTGCATTCTTTTCTCAGCTGTGCCAGAACTTCAAATGTTGCTCCATGTGATAAGGTTGTTGATATGCAGTGAAATACAATTTTAAGAATGTAGCATACTGCCATATAGATGCACAGTCTTCCGTATACTGTAATATCAGCAGTATGTATAAGCATATTGCGGACTATTTCTACAACAAAGAAATACGGAATAAGTTCAGATACTACACTTAACACTGCAAGTATTACACTGAGAATATAATACTTTTTCTTTTCCCCTGCCTTTCTGTAAAGAAAGCCATAAGTGCCTTCTTTCTTCTCTTTTCCCATTAATTATTCTCCTTTCCATCTCCCATAAGTTTTTCCCATGCAGGCATAAAGAATGCCTCAACCTGATCAAGACATTTAAGTGCTTTGTCAAGAGGCCAGTTATGAGCAACAGGCTCTAAAACTGCAGTCATATATGCGCTCAGAATTACGTGGAGCTCATCTTCTGAAATTTCTCTGATATACAGACCGCTGGCCCTTATATAATCAAATGCCTGCAAGGTGTGTTTTGTCTCTTCAGTAACCAGATCATGAATGAAGTTTTCATATCTTGTACCGTGAGAGCAACAGACAAGAAGCCTGATTTCATCATAGTATTCAGAGAATATCCCCTTCATCATTTTTACCATGTTGTCATTAGTCATTTCGCGGGAATCATTAGTCCTGTCAAAAGAGCTGTATGCATTGTTTTCATGAGTTTCTGCATCGCTCCATATCTTGGTGATAAGTGGTTCGACAAGACTTGTAAACATATCTTCTTTTGATGCGAAGTGTCTGTATAAACCTGCCTGAGTCATACCTGCCTTCTTACCAATATCTCTCATAGACGCTTTCTCAAAGCCCTTTTCTAAAAACTCTTCTTTTGCAATATTTCTTATGCGGATATTTGATTCTGTTTTGTCTCTTGCCATAATATAACCTCCATGAGTTAACAGCGTTAACTTATAGGGTTAGTATAGACTAACCAAATGAGAATGTCAACACTAACATATGGAGTGCTGCTGCAAAGCTACTAAAAACGCTTTCTTTCCTTATATTGAAATTTTAAATAATAAGGAGAAAATCGCTGATACTCTTTATCAATCTAAAGCGCTATGATAAAAAAATTAAGATAACAATAATATTACTCATAGCGATTCTTTTAAGGTGACAACATCAAGTTACTTTCTTTGAAATATACAGAAATATCTCTTTGCAAATCCATATTTCCTGTAATATAAATAGAGACCCCGCAATATGCGAAGTCTCCATATTTCTTACCCTATTTCACATTGAACAGAAGTCTGTCTCCATCAGAATCAATTTCAACAGTGTCACCATCAACAATTGTTCCGCGAATAAGTTCAGAAGCAAGCTCTGTTTCAACATTCTTCTGAAGATAACGTTTAACTGGTCTTGCACCAAATTCAGGGTCGTATGATTCGCGTGCAATAAAACGCTTACCCTTATCTGTAAGTTCAAGATGAATATCTCTTTCTTCCAGCCTTCTTTCAAGACCTTTCATTGAAAGTTCAATGATTCTTACTATCTGGTTTTCTGTTAAAGGACTGAATACCACAATATCATCAATACGGTTAATGAACTCAGGTCTGAAGTAATTCTTAAGCTGACCTTTAACGCTTTCTTCTGTTTCTTTTGGAATTGAACCATCGTTCTTAATGCTGTCAATCAGTTCCATACTTCCAATATTAGAAGTCATTATGATAACTGTATTCTTAAAGTCTACAGTTCTTCCCTGGTTATCTGTAAGTCTTCCGTCATCAAGAAGCTGAAGCAGAATGTTAAATACATCAGGATGTGCTTTTTCAATTTCATCAAACAATACAACGCTATATGGTTTTCTTCTTACAGCTTCAGTTAACTGTCCGCCTTCATCGTATCCTACATATCCCGGAGGCGCTCCTACAAGTCTTGAAACTGAGTGTTTTTCCATATATTCACTCATATCAATACGGATCAGGTTCTTTTCACTGTCAAACAGTGATTCTGATAATGCCTTTGCAAGTTCGGTTTTACCAACACCTGTTGGTCCAAGGAATATAAATGAACCGATTGGTCTGTTTTCATCCTTTAATCCTGCTCTTGCTCTCAGGATAGCTTCTGCTACAGAAAGTACTCCTTCTTCCTGTCCGATTACTCTTTCATGAAGAATATCTGGCAGTTTCAGAAGTTTTTCTTTTTCTGATTCAACAAGCTTAGCTACAGGAATACCAGTCCATGCAGATATTACTTCTGCAATTTCTTCCTCATCAACTTCTTCTCTTAAAAGTCTGTCTTCGTTATTTCCAACGTGATCTTTTTCAAGTTCAAGTTTCTTTTCTAATTCAGGAAGTGTTCCATATTTAAGCTGAGCAAGTTTTTCTAAATCATAGCTTCTTTCGGCTTCTTCAATCTGAAGTTTGACTTCTTCAATCTGTTCCTTGGTACGTTTAACCTGAGTGATTTCTTTCTTTTCGTTTTCCCACTGTGCTCTCATTGAAGAACTTGAATCCTTAAGATGTGCAAGTTCCTTTTCAAGTGTTTCAAGTCTTGAAAGTGAGCCTTTGTCTGTTTCCTTAGAAAGAGCCTGTTTTTCAATTTCAAGCTGCATAATTTTTCTTGAAATTTCGTCTAGTTCAGCTGGCATGCTGTCAATTTCAGTTCTGATTTTTGATGCAGCTTCATCCATAAGGTCAATGGCCTTATCTGGTAAGAATCTGTCCGAAATATATCTGTCTGATAAAGTAGCACATGCAATTAAAGCATTGTCTGTAATTCTTACTCCGTGGTGGATTTCAAATCTTTCTTTAAGGCCTCTTAATATAGAGATTGTATCCTCAACAGTTGGCTGATCAATCATTACCTTCTGGAAACGTCTTTCAAGAGCAGCGTCTTTTTCAATATATTTTCTGTATTCGTCTAATGTTGTAGCACCGATGCAGTGTAATTCCCCTCTTGCAAGTTTAGGTTTTAGAAGGTTACCGGCGTCCATTGAGCCTTCCGTTCTGCCTGCACCTACAATGTTATGAATTTCATCTATGAAAAGAAGAATTCTTCCATCTGATTTCTCTACTTCATTTAAAACGGCTTTAAGTCTTTCTTCAAATTCACCTCTGAATTTTGCACCTGCAATAAGGGCTCCCATATCAAGAGCGAAGATTGTCTTGTCTTTTAAACCTTCAGGAACGTCACCGTTTAAAATACGCTGTGCTAATCCTTCTACAACTGCTGTTTTACCAACACCTGGTTCACCAATTAAAACAGGGTTGTTCTTTGTTCTTCTTGAAAGAATCTGAATAGCATGACGTATTTCGCTGTCTCTTCCTATTACAGGATCCAGTTTACCTTCTCGCGCCATTTCAACAAGGTCACGACCATACTTATTAAGAGCATCGTAATTATCTTCTGGATTCTGGCTTGTTACTCTCTGATTTCCCCTTACCTTTGAAAGAGCATCAAGGAATTTTTCCTTTGTAATACCATACTTAACGAAAAGCTTTGAAGATGGTGTTCCTTTTTCGTCTAGAAGTGCAAGATAAAGATGTTCTACGCTTACGTATTCATCCTTAAACTGGTCTGCCTTCTTCTCTGCATTTACTAAAATCTGGTTAAGTCTTCTTGTTGAATAGATGTTATCAGCATTTCCTGAAACCTTTGGAAGTTTTTCCATTTCTTCTTCAAGATTACCAATAATATGGTTAGGGTCTACTTCCATATATTTTACAAGTTTAGGAATAAGGCCATCCTTCTGCATTAATAAAGCGAGATGTAAATGTTCTCCATCCAGCATCTGATGACCTTCTGAAATTGCAATGTTCTGGCAGTCCATAATGGCCTGCTGTGCATTCTGTGTTAGTCTTTCTATGTTCATAAAATTCACCCCCAGTGATATATTTGCTAATGTATTTCTTTCTACATTTCATATTCTATACCCACTTGAGACAAAAGTAAAGCATTTTTTAGCACTCACCTCAAAAGAGTGCTAATAATTTTAAACGCTTTCTTTTTCCAGTATATTTCTAAGCCTGATTTCTCAATTTGATGCAGTATATCCTCACTGAAACTGAGTATTTGTGACTTTTTAAAAGTATACGTAACGCTCATTTT
>SAMEA104404100__coassemble_2807_pt1 | contig 12550 bp, 11 predicted proteins | sample SAMEA104404100__metabat2_high_PE_036 | metagenome-assembled genome bin SAMEA104404100 (sample SAMEA104404100) | Balaenoptera acutorostrata | reverse complement strand
AAAATGAACGCAGAATATGGAGAAAAGTTTTCTTACAGGCAATAAATGTGTTAGAAGAAATTCTAATCATAGATTTATCATTTAAGTCTATATATTTCTCGTATTATTCCACTCAAAAGTCCATCTGCTCATTCCATATTTACATATTTTCTGATTTCTTTGTGCAGGCTCTCATTCCCTCAATAATAGCGCTTCTAAGTCCCTTCTCCTCAAGTTTTGCAACAGCTTCTATGGTAGTTCCTCCTGGTGAACACACCATATCCTTAAGTTCTCCTGGATGCATGCCAAGATCAAGAACCATCTTTGCACTTCCAAGCAGAGCCTGTGCTGCAAAAGTATATGCATCCTTTCTTGGCAGTCCTTCCATTACTGCTGCATCAGCCATAGCTTCTATTATCATAAATACATATGCTGGTGAACTTCCACTTACTGCAATTACTGCATCTATGAGACTTTCCTTTACTACTGCTGTCTTTCCAAAAGAGTTAAGAACAGCAATAACCTTTTCCAGGTCTTCTTCTTTAACGTTCTTTCCAGGTGTGACAGACGTCATAGCCTCTCCCACCATAGCTGGAGTATTAGGCATAATCCTTATTACCTTAGTTTTTTCTCCTGCTTTTTCCAAAAGCCATGACAGTGTCTTTCCTGGTGTCATGGAAACAAGAACCTTTTCTTCTGTAAGAACATCCTTTATTTCTCTAATAACCTCTTCATAAAGGTCAGGCTTTACTGCAAGAAAAACCATATCACATATATCTGCAAGTTCACTGTTGCTATTACAAAATTCAATACCAAGCTCCTTACGCTTTCTTTTTCTTGTTTCTTCTGTAGCTGATGTTGCAAAAACACTGTCAGCGCCTACTATTCCTATATCTAATATTCCTTTAATCATTGCTGTAGCCATATTGCCACAGCCTGCAAATCCTATTTTCATTTTCTTCTCTCTTTCTGTTTAATATATTTTTAGTACAATGTGCAGTACTTCTCTACGTTTCTTCTGAACTCTTCTGCTGTTTCTACCTCTCCATTATCCATAAGCATGGAGTATGTGTTCTGATACTCAGATATTGATATTAATGACAGGGTTTCTGATTCACTTACCTCAGGAAATCTTGCATCTAACTTCCATCCCTTCTGGAAAGGTCCCTGCATATCTTTGTAGAAAAAGTATGACGGTGGAAGAAGTTCTAGAGAAGATGCATCCCATGCCTGTACTTCTTCATCAGAACAGTTTTCTAATCCAAAGAATTCCATTGCAAGATTATCCCTTCTGTGAACAAGGTCATTAAGTTCTTCTACGCTGACAAAAGAATTGCATATACATTCAGTTACAAACTGGTCACCCAGTTCAAGGTAAGAATATGTAAGTGCTCGCTCTACATACTTCCTCTCTCTTTCTAATACTTCTTCTAATTCCTTAATGCCGTTATGTGATTGTCTTAACCTGCAGCAGTAAGAGAAAACATATTTCTCTTCTGCTGTAAGCTCTGTATCTACAATATATATTTCTGGTTCACTGTTCTCATTTCTTCTAAACTCATATATTACTTCTGCTGTCATATGTCTTCCCCTAAAAAAATCTTCTATATGTATGTATCCATTTCTATACTAAGATCTGCCTGCTCCTCAAGAAGATTATTCAGCTTCTCTGAGATATGCTTTAAACTTCCATTTGGATTTATTATTATGCTGTTAAGCTTTATGTCATTATTTACATACTGAAGCAGCAATTCGTTGTACTCTTCATACTCTGATGGAGGATTTTTAAGATCCTTCTTTAGTATTTTCACCCTTATATTAGCGTCATTCAGTGCTTTCAGTTTTTCCAGAAATTCTTCGTCCTCATACAGTCTCTTAAGAGCATCATTAAAATCATCAGAAAGATATCCATCTGCATATACAAACTTATCAGTTTTTTCATCATATTCACCTGTAATAGCATTACTCCATACTGATAGAAGAAGATTTTTACTTTCGTTAAATGTATCCACTGTACTATTATGTGTTTCGAAAATACCGTCAGCAGCCTCCAGATATACGCTCTCCCTATATGCTGTATACATAGTAAAAGCTAGTACTGCAACTGCTGCAAGAACAACTATTACAGGAATAAGGCTTCTTGTCTTCTTTACTTCCTGATTGCTATTCCCATAGTTATATGCATCATATTCTTCACCAGGCGTTTCTTTTCTTCCACCAGCAGGACATCCGCACTTCGGACAGAATAACTGTCCCTCTTTCAGTTCGTTACCACATTCTATGCAAAGGTGTCTTTGTTCTTCCCTGTACTCCCTGTTAAGATCATATCCGCAGTGCACGCACTTCTTTGCACTGTCAGATACATTCTGTCCGCATCCGGGACATCTAATTAATGCCATATTCGTCCTTCCTTCCAAAATCAATTACTATATATATATCTAAAGTATACAGCTCCATCACTATCATAGCAACTTTTTCTACATATACCTTACGAATTATGTCTTCCCGTTCCAGACTTTCTGTGGTATGCTCATATGTATGAAAACATATACCTTAGATATACAGGGAACAGGCTCTGAATATACGTTTAAGCGAAAACTTCGTATTGCAGAAGGAATTACATTTTCTCAGCTTTCTCTCATTCTTAACATGGTTCTTGAAACAGAAAATCAGGGTAGCTCCGACTTTTTCTTTAAGGCACCTGAAATTAAATGTCTGTTCTCAGAAAATGTAAATAAAAAAACAAAACAGAAATATAATGATGGGGAAACAGTTACATTTTTTCCTGCACACAAAGAAACTGTTAACAGATTCTTTAAGTCCTGCAGCGAATTACTCTATTCAACTGATCTAAGTTCCTTTGATATTACTTTAGCTGACAATCCAGAAGACACGCTTGATAAAGCGCCTGTTGTATTATCAGGAACATCAGCTAAAGAGAAGTTCTCTAAAAAACAGATTAACAAAGAAATGTCAGTAATGTTCTATTATCACTACGAAGAAGAACCTTGTGTAAGTACTGTTGAGGAACTATTTAAGAAACGTTCTTTTGCAGGCATATCACTTTATGATAAGTCTTACGAAGAAATTCAGGCTGAGACTTTTGTACCAAAGAAAGGAGATACAGATTCGTTAAAGCTTAAGGATGGAATGCCTGATAAAGACTTTGAAGACCAACTCAGAAAAATAGAAAAGGCACTGGATGCACTAATTAAAGATATAGGTTCAAAGTCTTCAAACTTAATTCCTCTTGAAAAGATTCTTTCTAATCACAGCAAAGAATTCTTACTTAGTGTTGCAAAATTTCTTGGAATCCTGAATGGTGAAAAACCACTAAAAAAAGATCTGATTCGTATTATGAAAGATGAGCTTCTTAAAAAGAAGAGAATGGAAAGTGTTGTCTTTTCGCTTACACCTGCAGAAATCGAAAGTCTTAACAGAGCAACCTGTAAAAAAAGCAGTTATCATCCCACAGAAGACGACTGTTTTTCAACCCTGTTTAAATGCTGTTACTGCTCGGATTATTTAGATGAAACAATATCTATTTCAAAAGAATTCTACGAAACATATATAACCCTGAGTAAGAAAAAAGGATTTTCTAATTCACAGAAAAAGAAAGGATACTTAGCTGCATGCCTTAGTACAGGCCTTATTCTGTATACTATTATGCCAATGCACATATTTAAGCTACTTCTAAAGCAGAACAAAGAAGTGAAGTATTCGGATAGCAATATAATGGGATTAGTCAATTCCTTACCTCCGGAATTACGCAGGCAATATGTATTTGAGAAAAACACCTTTATTGCAAGCGCTGCTTACAAATCAAAAGGAGCTATTCTTGCAGCTCAGAACAACATCCCCTTCTATATTCCTACTAAAGAAGAAATACTTCTTTATGGATCAAAAGGGTATGATGAACGCAATCTAAAAAGCTTTAATATTCTTAAAAGCTATTTAAAAGATATATGCAAAAGTGAACCTATAGCATATCAATACGCTGGAGAAATCACATTTATGGTACACTCCTGCTATAATACAGATACTATAGTTTCATATCTGAAAAGCTCAGGATTTAACTTTTCTCAAAAAGGTGTAGATCAAATAGAAAAACTTATAGGCCTTATTGCTGAGGAAGCACGTCTTACAACACTAAGAGGACACACTCTTAAAGAAGCAAATGCCTTGTGCCGCTAGAGAAACAGCTGCATATTTTATTAATGGGACAGCATGGTAATAGCTCATCATGCTGTCTTTTATTGCAATTTCAAAGATATCGCTAATCTGCAATGCACTATATTTCATTATAATCTTTCCTTCTAAAAACATGATGCGTACTATACACCCCACCTTACTAAGAATCTAAGCATTTGCACCCCCTGGACATTGAAATTATCATCTTTCTTTGCTACAATGTTAAATATATACAAATATTACCTTACAGGAGACTGAAATGAAAGAGATTGCAGAAAAGCTACGTATATTCAACGAAGAAAGAGACTGGGACCAGTTCCACTCACCAGAGAACCTGGCAAAGTCAGTTGCCATAGAATCAGGAGAGCTGTTAGAGTGCTTCCAGTGGGGTGGTCAGTACAATCTTCATAACGTTTGTGACGAAATAGCAGACGTTATGATGTACTGCATTATGCTTTCTGATAAACTTGGAATAGATTTAAAAGAAGAGATTCTCCGTAAACTAGAAGAAAACGGAAAGAAGTATCCAGTAGAAAAGGCTAAAGGCAGCAGCAGGAAATATACCGAATTAGAGGACTAATATTTATGGTAACTATTGAAGAAACAAAATTTAATAAGGATGCGCCTGATGAAATCAAGAAAATGAAGTATGGCTCTAACTGGCCCGTTGTCTATATTATTAACAGTGCAAAAGAAGCATACGTTGGTGAAACAGTTAATGCTTCAATAAGAGCAGGTCAGCACCTTCAGAGATCTGACAGACAGAGACTTAATAACATAAATATAATAAGTGATGATGACTTTAATAAGTCAGTTATTCTTGACCTCGAAAACTTCCTCATTAACCATATGTCAGCTGATGGAAAGTTTGAACTGCAGAACATCAGTATGGGAAACACTCCTCATCACTACTACCAGCAGGATGACTACGAAAAGAAGTTCAATGAAATATGGATGCAGCTTAAGAATAAAGATATAGTTCAGAATACCATTCACGAAATAGAAAACTCAGATATCTTTAAATACTCTCCATACAAGAACCTGAGTCTGGACCAGTACAGAGTAGTTGACGAGGTAATTCAGGCACTGGTTAATAATCTTGCTACAGGAGAAAACCTTACTGCTATTGTAGAAGGAGGAGCTGGAACAGGCAAAACAGTTCTTGGAATATATCTTATGAAAATACTTTCTGAAGTAGGCAGAGAGAAAATAGAGGTTGATTATGAAATGGATCCCGGATATGCCTGCATAGCAGAGAACATTAATAAGCTGCCTGCAATGAAAATAGGTATGGTTATTCCAATGCAGTCACTAAGAGCAACTGTAAAAAAAGTATTTAAAAACGTAAAAAGCTTAAAACAGACCATGGTATTAAGTCCTGTTGATGTTCCTAAAGATACTTATGACTTACTGATAGTTGATGAATCACACAGACTGAGACAGAGAAAAGCACTTGCTCAGTATCCTGCATTTGATAAGAATAACAGGAAACTGGGATTTGGTAATGAAGGTACAGAATTAGACTGGATACTGAAATGCAGTAAGAATCAGATATTCTTCTATGATGCAAAACAGTCAGTAAAACCCTCAGATGTAGATAAGAGCATGTTTGAGGATCTGAAGCTATTCTCAAATACAAAAGTATTTTCACTTAACTCACAGTTCAGATGTGCTGGCGGTGATGAATATATTGACTACATCAAAAGGATTATCAGTGATAATCCACCAGAAGAAAAGAAAACATTTAAAGAATATGACTTTAAAATATTTGATGATGTAAAAGAAATGACAGATGCCATAAAAGAAAAAGACAAGAAGTATGGTCTCTGCAGAACCGTTGCAGGATACTCATGGAAATGGGCCTCAAAAGATGATAAAACAATCATGGATATTCATATTGATGGATACCATATGCAGTGGAACAGCGTTAACAAAGACTGGGTTAACTCACCAAACGCCCTAAACGAAGTAGGATGCATACACACTGTGCAGGGATACGACCTTAACTATGCCGGAGTAATCTTTGGTAATGAAATAGGATACGACCCGATTACAAATAAAATATATGTAGATAAATCACAGTACTTTGATATGCAGGGCAAAACATCCCTCAAAAGCCCTGAAGCACTAAAAGACTACATTATGAACATCTACACCACTCTTCTTACAAGAGGCATCAGAGGCACATACGTCTACGCATGCAACAGAGAGCTGCAGGAATACCTGAAGCAGTTCATAGAGAAATAACAACACATCCTGGCAAATCATTTGAAATGTCAGGATGTAATAATCAGTCTCCCATAACAGCTGTTAATAACTTTGCAATTTAGCAGGAATTATTCACATACTTTATCATGTAGTGTGAATTCTTATATCACTTCATAGCGCCTAATGTCATTACTATGACATTAGCCACATCTCAGATTCTCAGCCTTCTCTCACATCTCCCGTAATCCAATTTTATATAACTCTGAAATTACCTGCAGAAGAAAAAATTTCGTTCATGCTTTCTTCTTAAATATTTTGCTTCAACTACAAAAGAGGTACCAACATAAATGTTAACACCTCTCCTGATTTCCTCTATAAATTATTCATTATACCTGTATACGGTCTTTCTCTTATAATATCTGTTTTCTTCTGCTTAGCAGATTACATTTCGTCAATGCATGTGCCATCATAGTGGAATCTTGGTTTGCCCTTGCAGATAAGTGTTCCCGCAACCATACCAATGATTGATGGAATCAGCCATGAGAATCCATAAGATGAAAGTGGAATATAGCTCATAACTGTTGCTAATCCTGTTAGTCCAGGAGCTACTGCCAAGACAGCTTCTCCTAAGCTTACTACTCCTGCTACTAATACACCGCCTTTGTATGCACCATCGTTTGGTAACCATTTGTTAATTAATCCAAGGAATGTAAATACAATGCAGATTGGGTACATTACAAGGAAGATTGGTGTTACATAGTTAATGATGTTCTGTACACCAAATGATCCAAATATAGCTCCAACAATGCAGAATACTGTAATTGTTGGTTTGTATCCGATTTTTCCTTTTGACACTTCCTGAATAAGTCCACCGCCTACTCCGATAATGCCTACTACAGTTGTTAAACATGCAAGTCCAACTGCAATACCCATACAGATCATGCCTGTCTTACCAAGTGTTGCTTCGATGATTCCAGCAAGTAATGCTGTCTGTGGTGTGTCTAAGCTGAACATTGAACCACTACATGCTCCCATATATGTAAGCAGAATATAGATAAGTCCCAGAATGGCTACTGCTACTACACCTGCTAATACTCCGCATTTTTTTCTTTCTTTATCTTCCGAGTGGTTCTTAAGAAGAAGGCCACCAATAAAGATGTTGGCGCACATAAGTCCTACAGTTAAATCTCCTGTGAGGTAACCAGTAAGCATAGCCTGGCTTAACGGTGATTCAACACCTGTTTCTACTGGTGCTCCAATTGGTGAAATCACACCTTTGATTAATACAACTGCAATAGCAATTAATAGTAATGGAGTAAGGAATTTACCAAGTTTATCAACAATTGTATTTTTATCATTAGCAAAGAACCATACTAATCCAAAGAAAACAATCATTGTCACCCAGATTGGAATATCTGGAAATAGTGGTGCAATCGCCATTTCATGTGTTGTTGCAGCTGATCTTGGAAGTGTTGAACCAACACCAACAAGAATACATGCAATCAGATAGAATATTGTGTAGAAATTCTTGTGAACATATCCCATCATGCACTTAACGTCTTTACCAACGTTATTAACTGACCAGAATGCTGTAATAGGTAATACAACACCTGTAAGTACAATACCTATAGCACCTGCAACCCATGATGAGCCTGATGCAAGTCCGACCTGTGGTGGAAAAATAAGGTTTCCTGCACCAAACATTGTTGAAAATAGTGCAAGACCAACGACAATGCTGTCGTAAATCCATTTCTTGTTATTATTCATTTCTAAAAAGTCCTTCCTTTATATAGCTAAATCTTAAATCCCCAATAGATATAGGCTTATGATCTTTCGTAAACAACTTTTCCGCCTACCATTGTCATCATAACCTTAGTATTAAAAAGTTCTTCAATATTTTCTTCAAATATATTCTTATCAAGTACTACAAGGTCTGCAAGTTTACCTGCTGATAATGTTCCTAGTCTGTTTTCATCATAACTTGAATATGCACCTTCCTTAGTAAACATCTTAACTGCTTCTTCTAAAGTTACTGCATTTTCAGGGTACCATGCTTCAAGGCCAGGTGCCGGTTTTCTTGTAACAGCATAGAAAAGGTTAGGCAGAATATCAAAAGGTTCTACAGGACAATCAGACCCACCACTCATGTGAACGCCCATGTCAATAAACCTTCTCCAGTTGTAGCTCTTTGATGCAAGTTCAGTGCCTACACACTCATCAACTACTTTTGAGTCAGCTTTGATAAACACTGGCTGAACATAAGCTAACAGGTTAAGTTCCCTGAATCTTTCCTGTAAATCTTCGTCCATAATCTGGCAGTGAACAATACCATTTCTTCTGTCTACTGCTGGATATTCCTTCATAAGACGGTCTACAACCTTACAGACAAGTTCCAATGATGCATCACCAATGCAGTGAGTAATTACTGGAAACCCCTCTTTATATGCTATCTTACAGTGATTGTAGAAGTCTTCTTCATTTCTGATTAATATACCTGTAACATTTTCGTCATTAAAATATGGTTTTCTCATTGCCGCAGAGTGAGAACCAAGTGATCCGTCTTCTATGACCTTAAGCGGTCCAATTTTAAAATTACCATATGATTGGTTGAACTTATGCCCATGACTAAGGAAATCTCTAAGCTGTTCATCTGAAGCAAAACGTGCCTGTTCAACAACCCTTATAGGGAGCATATCCGCTTCGCATAGTTCCCTGTAAACTCTGATAACATCTTCATAATCATTTTCATTAAGAATATTAAAGTCATCACTCTGAAGCTGTGTAATACCCTTTGATGCAGCCTCATTACATGCGTCAATAAGTATATTTTTCATATCATCCAGAGTAAATGTTTCAAGACTTGGCTGAATAGAAATAGCTGTCTTCTCACGAACATAGCCATTAGGTTTTCCATCAGCTCCAAAGTCAAGCATTTCAGATGTGCTCTCTTCTTTTTCATCCCAGAGTCCTGTTTTCTTTAAACCTGCAGTATTAAGACATACAATATGTCCACATGCTCTTAAAAGTGCAACAGGAACATCTCCAGAGATATTATCAAGATCATGTCTGTCTGGAAGCTTATTAGTGTCAGTCCAGTTATCCTGATTAAAATTACATCCTATAACCCACTTATTTTCTTCCTGTGCCTGGCTTACTCTTTCTTGACATAATGAAACAACATCTTCAAAAGTTGTTACATCAACAAGATTAATTTTTCTCTTAAGTGTTCCGTAAAATAACAAATGCAGATGAGTATCATGAAATCCTGGCAGAACTAACTGTCCCTTTAAATCAATCTGCTCAGTATGCTCATCTGCTAGTGGAAGTATATCTTCATCACTTCCCATTTTTATAATAATACCGTTTTTAATCGCAATTGCGCTTACTGTGCCGTAAGCGTCATCTAAAGTACGGATTACACCGTTATACAGAATTTTATCCAATTTTTTCCTCCTTTACTTAGTCTGTTACTCATTCTTTTTTAAGTTTCCTATACAGACTAACAAGAAATTAACAATACGTAAAGTACCATCGTTCTAAGTTATATGCAATCCATAAATCTGTTTATGGTATACTTTGTATTTAACCACTTTGTTCTTCATTTTTCCATTTATGCTCATGCAGTTTTTTTAGACTCATGTTCTTTTTATGGCAGCAAAAAACTGCCAGAGTACTCCCTGACAGCTTTGCTCTTAAGTCTATTTCTCTTCTTATGTTGCTTCTTTTCTACAGCAGCTCATTCAGGGCAGCCTTTAATTCCTCCAGCTCTTCCTTAGTGAAGGTTACTCCCTTTCCCATCTTCTCATGTTTCTCATCCCAGTCACGTATATCGTACTTAGGATTGTTATCTCCCCATTTTACAAGGTTAAGTTCTTTTTTCCATCCACTTTTCTTTTCTGATAATACTGCTATTGTCTTTTCTATTGTGTATTCTACTGCCATAGTCTTCTCCTCATATTTACTTTGTCCACTCAAAGTCAGGCAGATTTTTCTGTGCTTCTTTTCTTGCTTCAGCCTGACGGGCTATTGTTTTCTCGTAGTTTTCTTTAAGCATATAGTCTCCGTTCTTTATTCTGTCAAAGAACATCTGCTCTGCTCTCTGGTAGAAAAATATTGCCTGTTCCGGATTTGGTGTTGTTCCTATGCCTTCAAGCATACAGTCTCCCATTCTAAGCATAATATCAGCTCCAAACAGCCTTACAGATTCATCATCCAGGTCATCTAGACATCTTGCATAAATAAGAAATGCTTCTTTTGGATTTTTTTCCACATAGTAGCCATATCTGAACATATCCCCTATTTTATATAAACTTCCAATAAGTCCTGCAAATGCACCTAGTGAGAAATAGTGGTATGCCTTTTCGTAGTCTTTCTTTACATTTCTTCCATAGTAATAGCAGTATCCAAGGTTCTCCTGTGCCCGTACATCACCATGATCTGCTGCAATCTGGTAGTATCTCATAGCCTGCTTATAGTCCTGATATCCTATTCTTCCTGTATAATATAGTGATCCAAGGTCAGTTGCTGCCGCATAATTTCCATCGTTTATTTCAGATATAAGCACTTCTGCCATAAGGTCTGCAACCTGTGGTGGCATTTCCTTTGTTCTGTCAGCATCCATTAACATACTTGCTATTTCGTATGGTTCATCAAGAATAATTCCGCCTTCCGGAATAGTATTTCCATCAATAATATCAAAGCATTCTGGATATTCTTCGTCGTCTACTTCTTCTAATATAGTCATAAGTAATTCATATAATCTGTCATGTTCAATCATCTCTTTTTTCCCCTATATTTCTTTCATTTTTCTATACTGTTCCACTGCACTTGCAGGCCCTATAATGCGTATTTTACCGCAGAACTGGAATATCCAGCTATATAGTGTAGGACTTAGCTTAACAGGTGCCTTTACAGTAAAAGTTGTTTCTGTTTTTAAATGTGTTTCAACGTCAATACCGAATCTGTCTATAATGTATTTCATTAGTTCATTATCCACTTCTAGTTCAATAACTGCATCGTCTCCATCATACATTTTAAAGAACTTATAGTAATAATCATTAATTTCAAATCCGGCAGGTTGCTTCACATATCTTCCCTCTAACTGTCTGCACTTTTCCATTCTGTCAATTCTAAAAGATATTATGTCCTTATGTTTCTCATCATAACCAATTACATAATAGAAATCTTCATTCCATAACAGCTTGTATGGACTCATTCTGTAGTTCTTACCACTATTACGATATACCTTTTCTTTTTCCGCATTATACTCAGTGTACTTAAAAGATATTCTCTTTCTTCTCCTAATCGCATCATTTATAATATTGACTGTATGATATACTTCAAGATTATCAGTCTTTGGTCTTACAATACAATCCATCTGCGCTTTAAGTCTCTTAGCGTTATATTTACTTGTAAGGTTACATAATCTCTTTACAAGGTCCCTGCTTTTCTTCTCAGAAATGAAGCGGGCAGAAAGAACTGCATCTACAAGCATCTGTAATTCTGCTTCCTTAAACAGCCTGTTATCCCAGGTATATTTGTTAGGTGATGATTTAATCTTGCTTATTCCATAACCCTTATCCTGTAATAGCTCCATATCACTCTGAAGAGTCTTTCTATCTACAGGAATATCATTAGCTTCAAGATATTCAAGTATACTTACAGTTGTTTCAAAATGCTCACTGTCTGTATTTCTGTGTAACAGATCTAATATTTCAAGCAGTCTGCTCTTGTTCTTCATGCCATACCTCCTATATTTTATACATATATGTACATTGTATTCCTGTTTACCAAATATTTCAACATCTTTAAATGTACAGATGGGACGTATTTACCTCATCTTGAAATAATATTTTGAACAGATGTTATACAAATAGGAAGCCTTCTGCACGGCTTCCTGTCTGCTTTCATATTTACATATGTATCGAAGTATTTCATTTCGAAATCATGGCATGCTTAAAGCTGCTTTGCTTAACTTCCAAAATGTCTAGTTGCTTCTAAGAACAAGTTCTCTGAACTTCATTCTTTCTTCTTCTGGAACATTAAGGACTTTCATTGCCTCTTCTAAAGAAAGGTTCATGCTGTTCATCAGACTATTAATGGATTCCAGCTTTCCTTTTAGCACTCCCTGTTCCATTCCCTGCTCTAAAGCTTCTTCCCAGATGCCTTCACT
>SAMEA104404100__coassemble_2585_pt1 | contig 13464 bp, 10 predicted proteins | sample SAMEA104404100__metabat2_high_PE_036 | metagenome-assembled genome bin SAMEA104404100 (sample SAMEA104404100) | Balaenoptera acutorostrata | reverse complement strand
CAGTTCCTGATGAACTGCGGTGTCCGCTTTAGCGAACTTTTTTAGTATATCACTTTCACACGGCTTTGTCAAGAAAAAGTTTTAAGTTTTTTAAAGTTTTTCCTGAGCTGCTTTCGTGTGACAGCTTTATTAGTATATCATCAGAAGATGATATTGTCAAGAACTTTTTTAAGAAGTTCCTGGCGATGTTCGTTTTGAACATCTTTGTTAGTATACTATTTTCTGACGTTATTGTCAAGGACTTTCTGCTCTTCTTTTTTCACCCCGTGAGGTGTTTCTGTAGCATCCCGACTTGTCTTTCAGAAGACAGCTTATTTATATTACCATATACTTTCTGCTCCGTCAATGTATTTATAAACGAACATACCGGCCTGAAATGCAGACCGGTATGTATGTTATGCTGTTGCATGTATTGTCATTTCGCTAAGCTTCTCCAGCTTTTCTCTGTTCATAGGTTTCAATCCCTTTAACTTATAATTGATACCCATTTTTTCGTACTTTGGTTCAGCCAGATTATGATATCCAAGAAGTTCAACTTTCCTTATAGTCTTTATCTGTGCAAGAAAGTCATTAAGTGCCTTTATATATTCCTCCTGGTCATTAAACCCTGGTACAATTACCTGTCTTACCCAGATAGGTTTTTCCAGCCTGTTTATTACCTCTATAAGTTTAAATAGCGGGCCCTGCTCTCTTCCTGTAAGTTCACTGAACTTTTCAGGATCAATATGCTTAATATCAAGAAGTACCATATCTGCTGCATCGATTGCTGCTTCGGAGTACTCATCAAAGTATGTTCCACTTGTATCAATGGCACTTCCGATTCCCTCCTCATTTAATGCTTTTATAGCCTCAGTCAGGAACTTTCCCTGAAGAAGTGGTTCGCCACCTGAAAAGGTAACGCCTCCATCTAAACCATAGTATGGTATTCCTCTCTTTGCGCGATGTACAATTTCCTCTATTTCTACCGGTCTTCCTCCGCATGCATCCCATGTATCCGGATTATGGCAGTAAGCACATCTTGCCGGACAACCCTGCAGAAAGAAGACTGTACGAATGCCTGGTCCGTCCACCGCTCCAAAAGTTTCAATTGAATGTAGTCTTCCTGTCATATTGAAAACCTCCTTTCAGATTAGTACTCACACATTACAGAGCTTCATGGAATGTTCTCTCTATTACCTCTTTCTGGTGAGCCTTTGACAATGCATTAAATCTTACAGCATATCCCGAAACTCTGATTGTCAGACTAGGATATTTGTCTGGATTATTATATGCATCTAATAACAGCTCTCTGTTAAGCACATTTACGTTAAGGTGATGTGCCCCCTGTCCAAAGTATCCGGTTAATAACTTAACCAGTGTATCTTTTCTTCCTTCTTTATCTTTACCAAGTGCATCAGGTGTTACACTGAATGTGTTTGATACGCCGTCCTGGCATGTATTCCAGTCAATCTTTGATACAGAGTTAAGTGAAGCAACTGCTCCTGTATTATCTCTGCAGTGCATTGGATTAGCTCCAGGAGCAAAAGGTGTTCCTGCTCTTCTTCCGTCAGGAGTATTACCAGTTTTCTTTCCATACATTACATTTGATGTAATAGTAAGAATTGATAAGGTCTGAACCGCATTTCTGTATGCCGGATGTTTTCTCAGTTCTCCAATAGACTTTTCACTGATTGCTACTGCAATATCATCTACTCTGTCATCATCATTACCATACTTAGGGAAGTCTCCTGTTGTTTCGAAATCTACAATCAGTCCGTTTTCATCAGCAACCGGTACTACCTTCGCATACTTAATAGCTGATAAAGAGTCTGCTGCTACAGAAAATCCTGCAACTCCAAAAGCCATAAGACGTTTAACTTCTGAATTAAGGAATGCCATCTGGGATCTTTCGTAGTCATATTTGTCATGCATAAAATGAATAACATTCATGGTTCTTGCATAAACGCCCATTAACCATTCTAAATAAATGTTATATCTTCTCCATACTTCATCGTAGTCAAGAGGTTCACCTGCAGGCATTCTTTCCATCTGAGGCCCGATATGTTCTCCCGTTCTCTCATCTATGCCTCCATTAATTGCAAGTAAAAGTGCCTTTGCAAGGTTACATCTTGCACCGAAGAACTGCATCTGCTGTCCCATCTGAATAGCTGATACACAGCACGCGATTGAATAATCATCACCGTATGATGGTCTCATTTTGTCGTCATTTTCGTACTGAATCGAGTCAGTATCAATAGATACCTGTGCACAGAATCTCTTGAAAGGTTCAGGAAGATTCTGTGACCATAATACTGTAAGATTTGGTTCTGGTGCAGGTCCAAGGTTATACAGAGTATTTAGAACTCTGTAGGTAAACTTTGTAACTCTGTGGCGTCCATCTGCTCCGATTCCACCAAGACCCTCTGTAATCCACATTGGGTCTCCGCCAAACAGTTCGTTATATTCGCTTGTTCTTAAATGTCTTGCAACTCTTAGTTTAAGAATAAAGTCATCAACAAATTCCTGAATCTGTTCTTCTGTATATCTGCCTTCTTCAAGGTCTCTTTCTGCATAAATATCAAGGAATGTAGAAATACGGCCAATTGACATTGCTGCTCCGTTTTCTTCTTTTATTCCCGCTAGATATGCAAAGTACAGCCACTGAATAGCTTCCTTAACGTCAGTTGCAGGTTTGGAAATATCAAATCCATAACTTTCTGCCATAAGTTTAATATCTTTAAGCGCTGCAATCTGGTTCCATACCTCTTCAGCAAGCCTTATATTTTCTTCTGTCATTTCTTCTCTTGAAGAAATTTCATCATGATCTTTCTGTTTTTCTTCTATTAGTCTGTCTATACCGTATAGAGCAGCTCTTCTATAGTCCCCTATAATTCTTCCTCTGCCATACGCATCTGGAAGCCCTGTAATAAATCCAAGATGTCTTGCCTTTTTCATTTCTGGCGAATATGCTTTAAATACACCATCATTATGTGATGTTACATATTTAAACATATATTCGATTTCTTCTGGAAGCTTTTCGCCATATTCTGCAACTTCTTCCTTAACCATTTTGTAACCGCCAAAAGGACAAATACCTCTCTTAAGTGGCTCATCAGTCTGAAGACCTACAATAATGTCTTTTCCTTTAACAATGTAACCAGGTTCAAATGCAGTAATACGCATAATTCTGCTTGCATCTACCTTTAGTGTTCCACCATTTTTTCTCTCCTTTACAAGAAGATCCTTAACAACTTCGTTTACTTCTGTAGTTCTTTCTGTTGGACCAGCCAGAAAACTTTCGTCACCATCATATGGTTTGTAGTTTACATTAATGAAGTCATCAACATTAATCGTGTTTTCCCATGCGCCGTTTTTAAATCCATTCCATGCACTGCTCATTTCGCTTAATCTCCTTTACATAAAAGCTTTAACATTAAAATGATTTAGTTGATTATGCAGGAATTCTATAGTATTCCCACAACGTTTTGATACCACCACTACCTCTATTACAAACATATAATACTTAAAATTCTGACATACGTCAACCATATTTTTCAGATATTTTAAAAGATTTTAACACCATTTTTATTTCATAGAAAAAGACGTGATAAAAGCTGTAAAAACAGCCATTTCACGTCTCTTGTCAACTATATAAAAATCCTTATTATACCTTTTTTCTTTTCCACAAGTTCCTTTATTCTGTATATGTCAAAAGTCTCTCCACTTCTCTTTATTATTACCTGATTACTGTAGTCTCTTTTCAGTATATCTGCTCGTTTTTTCTTGCGGTCAAGGAGCCAGTCTCCCTCAGGAACATGCTCGGAAATCATAAGCGCCATATTTCCCATTCCCTCTTCAGCTGCCTCAAGACTTAATGCGCATTCCTTAACGCCAACTTCAGCATATGCCTCTTCAGCATATCTGTTGTAAACATTAAGTCCACTGTCACCGTAAACAGGAACAACTGCTGTTCTGAAAGGAAGTATCCAGCTGAGATTTCCCACATATATTCCTGTATCTTTCACATGACTTACAATCTTTTCAAAGTTTTCTTCAATAAAATCATTTTCTTTTCCCTTTGATATGTTTGTAATATATGGAATAACTGCTCTTTCTTTATCTATTTCATTATAGTGTCTTTCGTATTCCACAAGAGGAATAAGTGCAATCTTATCTGCATCAATATCTGCAAAGCCTGACGGCATAACAAATGACTCAAAGTCATCCCACGTATAGAATACAAATTCAAGTCTGCATTCCTTATTCTTTACTTCTGCATAAGGAAGATTCATAAGAGTTTCAGGTTCTCGTCCCTTTTCCAGTTTTTCTTCCAGGGCTTTTATGCCTTCTCTTCTTATTTTATTAATAGCAGAAATAGGGATATTTCTATTATATATATCTTCAGCAGAATCAATTACAGCTGTAAATGGAGTATTCCCTGTTTTTGCAAGTGCCTTTGAGATTCTTGTACCCTCAGTTACAACTCCCTTTTCATAAGGGAAAATTTCTCCAGTTACGTCTGCCTCAGCATTAAGTTCATGACTTTTCACATTAAGAACAATCCTGCCTTCTTCTGTGCAGAAAAGATTCATGTTTACAGGGGTCTTTCTTATATACTTCCCCTCTTCATAAGTTTTATTTTCGAAAGTCTTTCTTGCTTCCTCAAGCTGACTCTTTCTTGTTATTCGATAAAGTACATCTCCGTGACTTACTTCGCCCTTAATATCTCCAATTCTTGTTAATCCGCTCTTAAGTTCTTTATAGTAGGTTACCACATTTCCTGTAACGTTTCTGCCCTGTATTTCAACTCCATCGCCTATTGACAATTCATCATACAGTTTAACATCTATAAGACTTGTACCCTGTATTTTCTTGATAACTTTTCCAATTCTTATACCTCTGTGCTTTGGAATATTTCCTGCCATAAGATTTTCTTCTGGATTACCCTCATAATATCCTTCAGTAAACCCACCACGGTTAAAAATCTGTTCGAGAGCTTTTCTATCTTCTTCACTTACTGTATATCCACCTTTTTCGTAATACATATCAAGATACTTTCTATATATAGATGTAACAATTGCCACGTATTCCGGGCTTTTCATCCTTCCTTCTATTTTTAGTGAAGCAACTCCTGCGTCTGCAAGTTCACCTATATGATCAATCATACACAGATCCTTCGGACTTAATGGATGTTTAAATGATTCTGTTAATTTTCCCTGACCTTCAAACGTCTTATATGGCAGTCTGCATGGCTGAGCACATTCTCCTCTGTTACCACTTCTTCCCCCAAAAATTCTGCTCATCTGACACTGCCCTGAATAACATATACATAAAGCACCATGTACAAAAACTTCAATTTCTGCTGTTGTATTTTTGCATACCTCCATTATTTCCTCCATGGAAAGTTCTCTTGCAAGTACCACTCTTTCGTAACCCATTCTGTATGCTGTCTCTGCACCCCGCGCATCATAAACTGAACCCTGCGTGGATAGATGCAGTGGAAAGCCAGGAAGATTTTCTCTTAAAAGCATACCAAGTCCCACATCCTGAATAATAAGGGCATCTACGCCTGTCTCATAAAGAAATGCTGCATATTTAACTGCATCTTCCATTTCATCGTCTTTTAACAATGTATTCATTGTTACATATACCTTAACACCTCTTTTGTGCGCAAAGTGTACAGCTTCTCTTATTTCATCATCGCTGAAGTTAACGGCATTAATTCTTGCATTAAATCGTTTACCACCAATGTATATTGCATCTGCTCCGTTTTCCACTGCGGCAATGAACTGTTTTTCACCACCAGCCGGAACAAGTAATTCGCATTTTTTCATTAATATTTTTCCTCTTTCACCTGAAATTTCAAGCTCCATTATACCACAAAGAAAAATAAGGATACAACGAATTTCTTTATCCAGAAAGTGAGCCTGTAGTTCTGTTTCTGCAAAGGAAAACGACAATCGCCAAATTGCGATTGCCGTTTCCTCTTAATGGGTAATTTATTTTCAAGGAGTAACCTCATGAATACCTGGAATTATCATTTCCTGCTATCCTTGTTTTTTACCTAAATAAGCTTCCTGAATAGTATTATCCTTCATAAGCTCAGCTGCACTTCCCTGCGCTGTAATTTTTCCCTGTTCCAGTACATAAGCACGGTCAGCAACTGATAACGCTTTGAGGGCATTCTGTTCAACAAGAAGAATTGTTTTTCCCATCTTATGAATTTCACCAATAATTTCAAATATAGTATTAATAAGTAATGGTGCAAGTCCAAGAGATGGTTCATCCAGAAGGATGATTTCTGGTGAAGCCATTAGTCCTCTTCCCATGGCAAGCATCTGCTGCTCACCACCAGAGAGTGTACCTGCTATCTGATTTTCTCTTTCTTTAAGTCTAGGGAACAGATCGTAGACTCTTTCAAAATCATCTTTAATCCCTTTTGCATCATTTCTCAGATACGCTCCCATTTTCAGATTTTCGTTTACGGTAAGATTAGCAAATATAATTCGACCTTCAGGTACCTGTACGATTCCTGATTTTACAACTTTATGAGCATGTTTAGGTAGTGGTTTTCCCTCATAAAGTATATTACCGCTATATTTTACTATACCGCTTATTGCATTAAGCATTGATGATTTACCAGCTCCGTTAGAACCGATGATAGTTACTATCTCACCCTGATTTACTTCAAGTGAAATTCCCCGAAGAGCATGAATACCTCCATAGAATACATTTAAATCTTCTATTTTAAGCATTTCCTAAGCCTCCTTTCCATCATCAGCAGCTCCAAGATATGCTTCTACAACTCTTGGATCACCCTGAACCTCATCAGGTGTTCCTTCAGCTAAAGGTTTACCAAAATTCAATACGAAAATTCTGTCACATACACCCATAATAAGGTCCATGTGGTGTTCAATAATGAGAACTGTAAGATCAAACTTATCTCTTATGTCCCTTATTAAGTCCATAAGTTCGTTTGTCTCTTCAGGGTTCATACCAGCTGCCGGTTCGTCAAGAAGTAATAGTTTTGGGTCAAGGGCAAGCGCTCTTGCAATTTCAAGTTTTCTCTGAAGACCATATGGCAGATTAGCTGAAACCATATCTCTTACTTCCCATAGTCCCATAAGTTTAAGAAGTTCTTCCGTTTTGTCCTTAAGTGCCTGCTCCTGTTTTTTATATGGAGATAAAAATCTTAACGGTGTCATTGATTCTACAAGAGAATATCTGGCACTTCTGTGACACGCTGTGTAAACATTCTCATAAGTTGTCAGCTTCTTAAAAAGTCTGATATTCTGGAATGTTCTTGTAATACCTTTTTCTGCAATCTGAAAAGGTTTAAGTGCATGAAACAAAAATCTTCTTTTTAAACCATCTACGAATCCATCCCCGTAAGGGTCAGCCTTTGCTATTCTTTCTCCGTAATAGTAAATATTTCCTTCAGTTATGGTATATATACCTGTAATAAGGTTAAATATTGTGGTTTTTCCTGCTCCGTTAGGTCCGATAAGTCCGTAGATCTCACCTTCTTTAATGGAAAAAGTTACATCACCAACTGCTGTCAGACCACCGAATCTCTTTGTTACATGTTCAAGTTTCAATACTTCTGTCATGATAATGCACCTTCTCCTTTCTCCGAAGTTTTCTTACCTTTGCCAGTAAGTTTTTTCTTAATCCATCTGAAAATATCTGTAAATTCCATGCCACCCATAAGTCCCTGTGGTCTTGTAACCATTACCAGAATAATAGCAGCGCCGTAGATTACAAGACGCCAGCTTGCAAATGTTCTGAATAGTTCTGGTAGTGATGTAAGAACAAATGCTCCGATAACGCTTCCGCCAATACTTCCAAGTCCTCCGAAAATAACCATTATTGTGTACTCTGTTGACTTGATAAGTGCGAACATAAATGGCTGTAAATATCCAAGGTAATGAGCAAGCAATGCTCCACCTATTCCTGCATAAAATGCAGATATTCCAAGTGATGTCATTTTATATCTGAATACGTTAATTCCTATTGCCTGTGCAGCAAGTTCTTCTTCTCTTATGGCAATCATGTTACGACCATGTCTTGAATGAATTAACCACACAAGTCCGAGAACTCCGATTACACATATTATGAAAACCTTAGGAAGTGTTGCTTCCATTGGTATTGATGATAATCCTCTTGCACCGCCAAAGAACTGTAAATTGTCAAATATCAGTCTGACTGATTCTCCGAATCCAAGAGTTGCAATACAGAAATAGTCTCCCTTAAGATTAAGAGTAAATGACCCGATAAGCAGGCCCATAAGCATTGCTGCAATTCCACCAACTATAAGTGCTATAATAAATGGTACGTTATAGTACAGTGTAAGTATGGCTGCTACGTATCCTCCAATAGCCATAAATCCTGCATGACCGAAGGAGAATAATCCTGTAAAACCAGTCAGTAAAGACAGGCCAAGAACAACCATAAGGTTAATTCCTACCAACATGAGTATTCCTTTTATGTAAATCCAGCTAAACATTAAATACTCACCTCCTATGCCTTATCTTCTGTTGTTTTACCCATTAAACCTGAAGGCTTGATAACAAGCACTATGATTAATAATGAGAATGCGATTAAATCTCTGAAATTGGATGAGATAAATCCTGCACCAAAGGTTTCAATCAGTCCTAATAAGATGGATCCGACAACAGCTCCAGGAAGACTTCCAAGTCCTCCAAATACTGCAGCAACGAATGACTTATTAGTAATTACACCAATCTGAGGATATACTGTATATCTCATTCCGAATAACATTCCTGCTATACCTGCTAAAAGTCCACCCAGCAGGAATATTACAAATATTACTCTGTTTACATTTACGCCCATAAGATTACTTCCGTGAGCACTGTATGAGCAGGCTCTGATTGCAAGCCCGATCTTCGTTTTTTCTAAAATAAATACCAGTCCCAGTAAACTTATACCTGCGATTACAAACATAAGTATGTCTAAGCTTCCTATGGAAATATCGCCAATTACAAAAGGTTTGCCTGATATTAATTTAGGATAGGTTTTAAACATAGGACCTATGGTTACTACAACAATATTTTCCAGGAATATAGATGCACCCATTGCTGAAATAATGAAGTATAACGAAGGGGCATTTCTCTTTCTAAGTGGTGAATACGCCAGCCTCTCAATTGTTACTGCAAGTAATCCTGATAAAAGTGCTGCTGTAATAAGAGTTCCAAGGAATGGCATATTGAATAATGTTGCAGCATACCATCCAAAGTATGCACCCAGCATAATAACTCCTCCATGTGCAAAGTTTGAGAAATTAAGAATACTGTAAACCAGCGAATACCCTACTGCCATAAGTGCGTATATACTTCCAATTGAAAGACCATTTATTAACTGCTGTATAAAAAAGTTCAAAATTCATACCTCCCTTCAAGAGGAGTCTTCCTTTGTATTAAGGGGCAGAAGGTTCTGCCCCTCCTTAATTCTTTCAGGCTTTCATTTTATTTATCCGGTGTATACTTCTGAATAAACTTGTATTCATATCCGTCGTCTGCCTGGTCATTCTTAACAATCTGCTGAATAGCTGCTTCTTTTCCTTCTGGATTATGATTATCTTTTCCAAGTTTAATCTTTCCAGTTACGCCTTCTATTTCAACTTCTGTTAAAGCCTTGGTTATTTCCTGTGGATCTGCACTGCCTGCTTTTTCTATAGCAGCAATTAACAGTTTAAATGCGTCATGAACCATGTATGCATTAATTTCAGGTGATTTATTAAATTCTTTGACATATGCGTCAGTTACTGGTTTAACTGTTGGGTCATTGTAGTCAAAATGATTTACTACATAACTTCCTTCGATTGCAGGTCCTGCCATTTCAAATAATGTATCTGATGGCCATCCATCTCCGCCTAAGAATGTAGCTTCGATTCCAAGGTCACGAGCCTGGTTCGCACTCATTGCAACTTCTTTGTAGAAATATGGCATTAAGATTACATCTGGATCTGCAGCTTTGATTTTTGTAAGCTGTGGTCTGAAGTCTGTGTCATCAGCTTTGAAAGCTTCCTTAGCTACAATTGTTCCTCCTCTTTCCTCAAAAGTTTCAATGAAGAATTCCATAAATCCCTGTGAGTAGTCACTTGCTACGTCATAAAGGATAGCTGCTTTCTTTGCTCCAAGTTCTTCTGCAGCATAACCAGCTGCAACGGCTCCCTGATAAGGGTCTGTAAAGCATACTCTGAAATTATATTCATTTACTTTACCATTCTTGTCTACTGTAATTTCAGGATTTGTTCCTACTGTTGAAATATCCGGAACCTTACCATCATTTAATGCTCCTTTAATAGCGATTGCTGCAGCTGAAGCATTTGGTCCTAAAATAGCACACACCTTATCATTACCAATAAGTCTTTTTACTGCATTTACTGATTCCTGGTTGTCACCCTTAGTATCATATGTTACTAATTCTATCTGTTTACCAAGAACTCCGCCTTCTTCATTCTGCTGATCTACGTACATCTGCAGAGCCTGGCTTTCACATGTTCCCCACGGAGCAAGTGGTCCTGTTAAAGCTCCAATCCAGCCAATCTTGATTGTATCGCTTTCGGCTCCACCTTCATCTCCACCGCCGCATCCGGTGAAAGAAATGCTGATTACCATAATCACAGCAAGTAATAGTGCAAGTTTCTTTTTCATTTTGATCCTCCTTTACTTTTAAAGTTATATCGTTTTCTAATGCACCCATTATATCCACGGGATTCAAAAATACTCAGGAATATTCAGAATAATTCATAAAAATATTTTTTTATGCTCTTTCCCTTATTTTTATGCAAAAAAAGAATCTGCCAATATGACAGACTCTCCTATATTTTCTTTTTACTGCTGATATCCGTATATGAGGAGGCCCTCAATAAAGCTGGAAATATTAATCTTTCCTTCTTCAAATCCTTCACCCTTAATAAATGAAATCTGCTTTCTCAGAGCTTCATAATCAAACAGCAGCTGTGCATAATTCTGGAATATTTCATTATATGGATCTTCGATTCCAAGATGAGCCATATTTACAAGACCTTTCTTAATAGCTCTTCTTACTCTCTGCTTCACTATTTTTTCTGTTTCTGATATGGATTCACAGTATTCTTTTATCATCTCATCTGTATCACTTTCTTTGTTTGTAATACATTTAGCGCATATATTCTGTACATCTCTTGTTCCACTTTCTCCAAGTATTCCGATTATACCAAGAATATAGTTTATGGATTTTTGTACTTCTTCTATTACATAATCTTCTTTTGTGCTTTCTGATATGTTTTCTTCGTTAAGCATATCTTTAAAACCTGATATCATATCTTCAAGTTTGCACCGTCTTGCAACATTCCTTATTACAGCTTCCACCTCTATAAGGTTTATGGGCTTTGTAATAAACGCTTCAACTCCTACGTTATACGCTTCTGCCACCATTTCTTTGTTAGCTACTCTTGAAATCATAATAAATTTTACTTCCGGGCATACTTTTTTTACCTCGTTTACCACAGTAATACCATCTTTTGATGGCATTAACAGATCAACAAGAACAATGTCAGGACGCCTTACTATAATTTCTTCGATTCCTCTGTCAGGATCGTTACTATAACCTGTAACCTCTCCAAGATTCTTTTCTGTGATTATTTTATCTAATATTTTTATGGTACTGCTTACGTCATCAAGAATATAGAATTTCATTTTCTTTTCCTCGCTCTCTACTGCACGTCTGCTTCATCAAATATCTTTCTCGGAAATTTAATAATAAATGTAGTAAACAGGTTTTCCCTGCTCATAACTGATATTTCTCCACAATAGTAGTTTTCAATATAATCTTTTACAATTGACAGACCCATTCCACGTTGAATACTGCCTGTATCAACATTGAATTTGCTGGAATATCCATCGAGGAAAATAGCATCTATTTCGTTCTCCGGAATTCCAGGTCCGTTATCACTTATACTGATAATATATGAGTCATTATTTTCTGTTAACTTTAGTGTTATTCTGCCTCCCTTTTCGCCCATGGCTTCCACAGCATTAAGAAAAATATTACGTATTATGGATAACATTTTGAAATATGATTCCACATAAAAATTTGTTTTGAAAGAAGCAAATATTTCTATTTTAAATTTCTTTTTCTTAATAATGCTCTGGATATTTGTTTTCTCTATCATAACAATATCCTGAAAACTCATTCTGCTATCTGTAATATCCTCAGTTATACTTCCTTTCATGGTTTCAATAATATTAAGGTATACACCTTTTACTTCATGGGCATCTTTTGCAATTTCCAGTGACTTTTCTCTGATACTGCCTTCAAGATTACACTCTTTTATTTCTTTGTACAGGCTGTATGCCTTCACCATAATTTCTTCAATTTCTGTTGCATTCTTTTCCATAAGATGCATTTCCCCTTCGAAGACGGATGCCTGATCAAGCAGTTTTCTGTATTCCCTGTCGTGCTCCTGATTAAGCAGAAGGCTTGAATATCTTTCCATTGCAAGAAGAATAATCTGAACCACAATAACACGACACATTCCCACAAGTATTAGTGCCCCTATAATTTCTGGAGAAACAAGAAATTCACCATTTACTATGGATCGGGCAAGCATTTCTACAATGTTACCTCCCACATGACAGAAGAAAATCACAAAAGGAAAGTTATTAATATTCTTTTCTGTTTTTACAACACATCTGTAAATTAGTATGTATAATATGCCAAAGGCTGAAAAAAATGCCATATCAGGAATTGCATACTTTACAGCAGTTGCGTAGTCGTTTGTTGATAAGCCAATTGTAAGCAGCCTGAATAAAGGCGAAAAAATTGCAGAACAGAAGGAAATATATATTACAGAAAGGTCTTCATAGCAATATATGAAAATATCCATTATTATAACTGACATGGCAACAATAAAGCCTGCTACAAGAAAATCGAATTTTACAAGGGAACCTAATGATACAAATAATGCTATTTTAAGTGTTCTTTTCGTCTTATCCATAATGCTTACCTCTTTGCAAACATATCATAATTTTCTGACAATGTCAACTATTGTTTTAATTTATGTACATATATTTATAAAAAAACAAATGTTAATAGTTCTGGATAAAACGATGAATTATTCACATAAAACGTGAAAGAATATGAATAAAAGATATGAGATTAATAATATTAAAGAAATGTCCACATATAAATGCATATGTGTTAGTAAAGCTGAGGCATAAAAAAAGAACTATCGATGTGATAGTTCTTTTTTCGTTATGGTGCGCGATGAGGGACTTGAACCCCCACGGTCGCCCACTAGATCCTAAGTCTAGCGCGTCTGCCAATTCCGCCAATCGCGCATATGGTGACTCCATCGAGAATCGAACTCGAGTTACCGCCGTGAAAGGGCGGTGTCTTAACCGCTTGACCATGGAGCCATATGCAATAATGAAACCGGCAACGTCTTGCTTTCCCGGGCAGTCTCCCACCGAGTATCCT
>SAMEA104404100__coassemble_2581_pt1 | contig 13468 bp, 11 predicted proteins | sample SAMEA104404100__metabat2_high_PE_036 | metagenome-assembled genome bin SAMEA104404100 (sample SAMEA104404100) | Balaenoptera acutorostrata | reverse complement strand
AGCCATATCTCTCCCAGCATCTATAAGTCCTGGGTGGAATATGGCTTTTTGTTTTATATTCTTAAATAAACAGGAGCACACTCTGAAATATGACTTAACATATATCAGAATATGCTCCTTTTCTGATTTCAGGAACTAGTTAATTTCAACTACTTCGTATCCAGCACCTTCTACAGCTTTCTTAAGTTCTGCATTATCAACATCTTTTGCAAGTGTTACAACCGCGTTGTTGTCAGTGTGGCTTGCTACTGCCTTTTCTACTCCGTCAACTGCTTCTAATGCTTTAACTGCTCTGGCTTCACATTTTGGGCACATCATGCCATTGATTTTCATTGTCTTTTCCATTTTTCTTCTCCTTTATTTCTCCGCATCAATTGAAAGGACTTCGTAATCCTCTGCTTCTACTGCGGTTTTCATAACATCATTGTCTACATCTTCAGAAAGTGTAACTACTGCAATGCCTTTTTCGTGACTTGCTTCAGCGCTTTCGACACCTTTGATCTTTTCAAGAGCTTCTTTTACATGAGCTTCGCAGTGTTCACACATCATTCCTTCAATATGAAGAGTTCTCTTTTCTTTTACTGCATTTCCACCATCAATAGAAAGCACTTCATAATCTTCAGCTTCTACTGCTGATTTCATAATATTGTTATCAACATCCTTAGTAAGTGTAACTTCTGCAGTTCCTTTCTTATGGTCTGCTTCTGCGTACTCAACTCCGTCAATTGCTTCAAGAGCTTCTTTTACATGGGCTTCGCAGTGTTCACACATCATTCCTTCAATATGAAGGGTTCTTCTTTCTGCATTTGCAAGAGGGCATCCACAGCCAGTTGAAGCTGCTGATTCTGCAAGCTCCTCTTCAGCTGGTAAAGCAACAGGTTTGTTTTCTGCCTTCACCTTAAGCGGTTTATCTTTTGATGCATCGTGAAGTTTAAACAGGTTCAGACGCAGTGCATTAGTTACAACGCAGAAACTTGATAGACTCATTGCTGCTGCACCAAGCATTGGATTTAATGTAATTCCAATAGGAATCAGCACGCCTGCTGCAATAGGAATACCTATTGAATTGTAGAAGAATGCCCAGAACAGGTTCTCATGAATATTCTTCAGTGTTGCACGGCTTAATCTTACTGCTGCAGGTACATCGCTTAGTTTTGACTGCATCAGTACTACGTCTGCAGCATCTATGGCTACGTCTGCTCCTGCTCCAATTGCTATTCCCATATCTGCTCTTGTAAGGGCCGGTGCATCATTAATTCCATCTCCTACCATTGCAACCTTACCACGTTTCTGTAGCTCTCTGATTACTGCTTCTTTTCCATCTGGTAAGACTCCTGCAATTACTTCGTCTACACCTGCCTGTGCTCCAATTGCTTTTGCTGTACGTTCATTATCTCCTGTAAGCATTACTACGTGAACTCCCATTTTCTGAAGCTCTCTTACGGCCTGAGGGCTGTCTTCTTTAATAGTATCTGCTACAGCAATAATACCTGCAAGTTTTCCATCTTCGGCAAAGAATAGTGGTGTTTTTCCAGCCTCAGCAAGTACATCTGACTGTTTCTGCAAGTCAGATGGAACCTCTGTAACTGTTTTAATAAACTTGTTGCTTCCACCGTATAATACTTTGCCATTAAGTTTTGCTGTTAAACCGTTTCCTGGAAGTGCAGCAAAATCATCAACAGAATATGCGTTCATATTCTTTTCTTCGGCATAAGCAACTATTGCCTTTGCAAGAGGATGTTCACTCTTTGTTTCTAAAGAATACGCATGTAAAACGAGTTCCTCTTCAGTATATCCTTCTGCCGGAATAATATCTGTAACTTCTGGTTCTCCAGATGTAATTGTTCCTGTTTTGTCAAGAGCAACAACAGAAACTCTTCCTGTTTCTTCTAGTGAAACAGCTGTCTTAAACAGTATTCCGTTCTTTGCTCCAAGACCATTACCTACCATAATAGCTACAGGAGTTGCAAGTCCAAGGGAACATGGGCATGAAATTACAAGAACAGAAATTGCTCTTGCAAGAGCATAACCTGCATCTGGTTTAATAAACATCCATACAATAAATGTAACTACTGCAATTGAAATAACTGTTGGTACAAACACTCCGGCCACTTTATCAGCAATCTTTGCAATAGGCGCCTTAGTTGCAGCAGCATCAGAAACCATCTGAATAATCTGTGATAAAGTCGTATCTTCACCTACTCTTGTTGCTTCGCACTTAATATATCCTGAAAGGTTAGTTGTAGCAGCTGATACGCCATCTCCTACTGCCTTGTCAACCGGTATGGATTCACCTGTAAGAGCAGCTTCGTTTACAGCACTTGTTCCTTCAATTACAATACCGTCTACAGGAACATTCTCTCCGGGTCTTACTACAAATATATCTCCTTTTTTTACCTCTTCAACAGGCACTTCTGTTTCTTTTCCATCTCTGTAAAGGACTGCTGTTTTAGGTGCAAGTTTCATAAGACCTTTTAGTGCGTCTGTTGTTTTACCTTTTGAACGGGCTTCCAGCATTTTGCCAACTGTAATAAGTGTAAGTATCATTGCAGCTGATTCAAAGTAGAACTCATGCATATAGTGGTGAGCCATTTCCATATTGCCAAGGTTCATCTGATTTGTCATTGCAAGAAGTGCATAAATACTCCATGCATAAGAAACAGCTGATCCCATAGCCACAAGTGTGTCCATATTTGGTGCACGGTTAATCAGTGCTTTAAATCCGCTTGTAAAGAACTTCTTGTTTATGACCATTACTATACCTGCAAGTATTAGCTGGATTATTCCGTTTGATGCAGGATTATCAAGAAATTCTGGTACTGGCCATCCCCACATATTATGTCCCATTGAAAAGTACATAAGTACAATCAGGAAGCCAAGTGAAGTAATAAGGCGTCTTTTAAGTACTGGTGTTTCGTGGTCTTCCAGAGCTTCTGCAGCATCTTCCATAGACGGCGCTTTGCTTTCTCCACCTGCACCCTTTTCTTTACATCCATATCCTGCATTTGTTACTGCAGCAATAATATCAGCAGCTGATGCTGTGCCTTCAACTCCCATTGAATTTGTAAGAAGACTTACAGAACATCCTGTTACGCCTTCTATATCATTAACAGCTTTTTCTACGCGTGCACTACATGCTGCACAGCTCATACCTGTTACGTTAAACTGTTGCATTTTCTATTCCTCCTTACAGGGTAAAAATCTTCTTTACTACATTGCATATAATATACCATATGGGGGTATATGTCAAGATATTAGTTTGGGATGCCTAACTAAAGAAAAAACCGCATAAACTGCGGTTAATCTTATCTATTTTCTTGCTACAATAATATCTCTCATAATTGAGTTATCAACTCTGTGCATAAACTTATCATATGGTCCTTCAAGAAGCACTTCAAATCCTGCCTCTTCAAACACTTCTGCAAGCTGTGCTTTTGGAAGAACGTGAGTATTCCATGAGAGCACAATAACGCCTCCTGTCTTAAGAACCTTCTTCCATGCAGGAAGACATGCCTTTACAAGTTCCTTGGGATTTCTTGTAAATGAAGACTGGTTTTCTGCAGTTACATTTCCGTGCTGAACGCCGTATGGAAGGTCTCCCACAAGAATGTGAAACTTGTTTTTTCCAAAGTAGTGATCTGCATAAAGTGAGTTTCCGCATACAAGATGCCAGTGCTGTTCTTCGTGTTTCTTAAATGCATCCTTTGTTTTACCAAGATCTATTTCGTAATGCATACATGTAAATTTCTTGTCTGCCTCCTTCTGCTTATGAGGGTTAGCCTTATGCTTGATTCTTTCAATTTCCAGGTATTTTTTTAGATAGTGATATGACTCAGCTGCTGCTTTATCTCCAATCTCAATACCAGAAGCATCATAACCCATAGTGATTCCTTCGAAAAGAGTAGTTCCTTTTCCAGCAATGGGATCAAGCAGATTAATTCTTTCAGGCTCAGCCATTTTGCATGATGAAACAGCAACATTAATCATCATTCTTGTAAATATTTCGTTTGTTTTACCTGTGTATTTCAGCATGCTGCTAAGGTTAACATCTGTTAAATCTGCCTTTGGAATAAGCACAGGGATAAGTGCTTCCCCTTCCATTCTGAAAAGAGCAAATACAAATGAAAGGTCAGCTATTTTATCAAGGTCCTTTTCCGAAAGTTCATTTTCACATGTAAAAGTAAGATAGTAAACTCCTGCAATAAGTTCACCCTTTACTTCATTTACACTGCACTCCATTTTCTGAGCTGTAATTTCGAACTCAGCAAGTGACATCTGCTGAGACGCTTTATAGTAGACCCTGTTATGACCAGGGTTAAGTAATAGTCCGTATTTTTTCAAAACCATTTCTCCTCTTGAATAATAATTCTTTTCTCATACCGCTATATCATAGCACAATTACAGTATTTCTGCTATAATTAATCTCGTTAAACTTTGAAAACGGAGATATATTATGGACAATACAGAACACCGCTTTGACGAAATACTCAGAATACGTACAAGTGGCAGAGATGATACAATTGCAGATGAATACAACTACCCTTATGAGCCTACTCCTTATTCAGTATTAGAACGTCTTGGCAATAGTGGTCTCATAAACAAAAATAATATGTTAATCGATTATGGCTGCGGTAAAGGAAGAGCAGGATTCTATCTTTCTTACCAGTGTCGCTGTAAATCAGCAGGCATTGAATACGACGAAAGAATATATATGGCAGCCATGGCAAATAAAGAAAAGTCTGTATCAGGAAGATGTGAGTTTCACCTTGGAAAAGCAGAAGAATTTGTACTTCCTCCTGACAGTGACAGATTCTATTTCTTTAATCCATTTTCCGTGGAAATCCTCTTCAGTGTACTTAACAAAATACTGGAATCATATTATGAAAATCCAAGAGAAATGCTGCTGTTCTTCTACTATCCTTCAGAAGAATACATTGCTCACCTTATGACACACCAGGGCTTTTCCTTTTATGATGAAATAGACTGTGCTGATCTTTTCCCTGGGAATAACAAGCGGGAACGAATTATAATATTCTCAGTGGACTAGAAAAAGAATAACTTCTATGCCTGCCTGCTATATGCAGAAGTGAATATTTTCTACTTAAAAATCTACATATTTAAAAAACTCAGCATCATTTCTGATGCTGAGTCTTACATTATCTTTTCTTATTCTACCACTTCTCCAACTGTTTTCTGCATATCACAGATATTAATTACACCAGTGTGTCTTACTTCCTTCTTATCAAGGTTCTGAAGTCCTGATGGTACCTTTACTCCTGTTTTTCTGTTAAGAGCGTCAAGATATTCAAATCCGTTTTCTTTTCCTGTAATACCAATGGCATTGGAAACACTTTCCGCAAACTTATATGCACTTGCAGTTGATGCAATTACTGTTGGTGTGTTATCACCAGTTTCTTTTCTGTAATCTTCGTAAACTCTGTAAGCAACTGCAGTATGAGTATCCATAAGATAGTTATGTTTATCATACATTTCTTTAATTGCTTCCTGAGTCATTTCCTGGTCAGCAAATCCACCATAAAAATCCTTCATGCCCTCTTTAATTTCAGCACTTACTTCGTATACCTTTTCGCTGTCAAGCTTATCCATAAGTGATTTTACTTCTGCACCATTTCCACCTGAAACATGATAAAGAAGTCTTTCTAAGTTACTTGAAATGAGGATGTCCATTGATGGTGAACTTGTAAGATAAAAGTCTCGTCTTATGTCATAAACCCCTGTATTAATAAAGTCTGTAAGAACTTTGTTTTCGTTTGATGCACAAATAAAACGATTTACAGGTATGCCCATCTGTTTTGCATAATATCCAGCTAAAATATTACCAAAGTTACCTGTTGGAACAACAATGTTCACAGGTTCACCGTTCTTAAGAACTCCTCTTTCCACAAGCCTGATATAACTGTAAACATAGTACGCTACCTGAGGAACAAGTCTTCCAATATTAATAGAGTTAGCTGATGAAAGTCTGCATCCTTTTGCAGCAAGTTCTTCAGCAAATTCTCTGTTTCCAAAAATATTCTTAACACCAGTCTGTGCATCATCAAAGTTTCCATTAACAGCAAAAACGTGAGTGTTTTTTCCTTCCTGAGTGATCATCTGTCTTTCCTGAACCTGACTTACACCCTGGTTAGGGAAAAATACCACGATTTCTGTATTTTCTACATCTGCAAAGCCTTCTAGTGCAGCCTTACCAGTATCTCCTGATGTTGCTGTAAGAATGCATATTTTGTTTTCTTCTTTTTCTTTCTTCATGGCTGTTGTCAGAAGATAAGGCAGAATCGATAAAGCCATATCTTTAAAAGCAGCAGTTTTTCCGTGATAAAGTTCAAGGAAGTACGCATCTCCTGCTTCTACAATTGGTGCAACCTCTTCTGCTTCAAATTTTGAATCATATGCACTATATATGCAGTGTTTCATTTCTTCTTCTGTATAGTCATCAAAAAATGCGCCAATAACCTTAAAAGCGATTTCCTGATATGACTTCCCGATCATATCCTCTGTTTTAAATGGAAGAACAGGAAGTTCTACTGGTACAAAAAGGCCTCTGTCCTCTGCAATACCTTTGATTATAGCCTGTGCTCCTGTTAATTCTGTACTGTTTCCTCTGGTGCTTCTGAATTTTCTCATATACTTCTCCTTCCTAACTTCCAAATTTTACTGGACAAGATTTAATATAAAGTATATAATAAATGTTGTGATATTTCAATATCCAAAGAAACTTAATATGTCGCCTTGGTCAAGTGGTCAAGACGTAGCCCTCTCACGGCTGAATCAGGGGTTCGACTCCCCTAGGCGATACCAGTTTAAGCTCAGGATTTTTCCTGAGCTTTTCTTTTAAGGAGGCGTAAAATGAAAATTTTCCTGATTCTTTTATCTGTTTTTTTCTTAGTCTTAACAATTGCAATGTTTGTATTTGCAATAAGTCAGCTAAAACTTATGCTTGCACGCTCTGATTCTAAACAGGTTCCAAAGGGCTTTGATACCTCTTTTTTTCAGAACAGCCCCTTGAAAGCAGCCATAGAAAAAGGTATGTCTGCCATGGAATCACTTCCAAACGAAGACCTGTATATCACATCTTTTGATGGACTTAAGCTTCACGCTTACTTTTATCCCTGTCCTGAAAGGAGCAGTAAATTTGTACTTGGTATTCATGGATTTAAATCAGGTCCAAGAAGAGAGTTTGCTCCATATATAGAGTATTACCATTCAAAAGGATATAACCTTGTAATTCCTGACAACAGAGGTCACTGGAAAAGCGAAGGAAATCAGCTCGGCATGGGAGTTCTTGACAGGACTGACTGCAAAGACTGGGCTGTATATATGGTAGAAAAATTCGGAGAAAATATAGAGATTCTTCTTCACGGCGTATCTATGGGTGGCGCTACAGTAGCTGCCGCATCAGGCGAAGAAACTCTGCCTGAACAGGTAAAAGGTATTATATGTGACTGTGGATACACTTCCATGTACCAGCAGCTGAAGTATCACATCAGAGAAAATTTCCATATGCCTGTTTTTCCTGTTGCTAATATTGCAAACTTAAGCTGCAAAATAGTTGCAGGATATGACTTTAAAACAGCAACACCAGTAAGTCAGGTAGCAAAATCACATACTCCTACACTGTTTGTTCATGGCGAAAATGATAAAATGGTTCCCACATATATGGCAGAAGAACTTTACGAAGCATGTTCTGCGAAAAAAAGACTTCTTATTATTGCCGGAGCTGCACATGCAGAAAGCATTGCAGTTGCACCGGAAAAGTATCATAAGGCTATAGAGGAGTTTTTAATGTAGAAATAGCATTGCTTCTCTGATAAAATAAATATATACGGTATTATTTTAGTTAAAGAAAGGAGGCCTGCTTTGGCTGGCGCATTAGTTCTATTTGTAATATTTGTAATTATATATGTCGTTATTTCCGACATTATTACAGTTTTTTTCAGGCTTACAGGTTTAACAGAAGAAAATGCCAGATTCCAGGTCATTTCCCTTCTTACAAACTCAGGGTTTACAACACGTGAAAGTGAAGCAATTGTATCATCAAAAGTAAGACGAAGACTTGCAAGAGCAACAATGCTCTTCGGTTATGCATTTACAGTAACCATAGTTGCAACAATGGTTAACTTTTTTACTAATATCAGTAAGAGTGAACTAAAAGCTTTTATTGAGATAATTCCACTTCTGCTCTTTGTTATTATTATGTTCATTTTAATGAGAAACACACCAATGATAAAAACAAAGTTTGACAAGAAAATAGAGTTTCTCGGTAACCTCTTTATGTTCGGTAACAAATCCAACCCTATTGTAATTATTGAAGACTATGATGATATGGTAGTTGCTCAGGCCTATGTAAGAATAGTCCCGGACTGCCTGAAGAACACAAAACTTTCTGACTCCACCATAAGAACGGAGCACAACATTATGGTACTTATGGTAAAAACACCTTATGGTGATGCAAAGCAGGCAACACCAGACACCATAATAAAAAAGAATGATATTGTAATGCTTCTTGGAAAGCGAAGCAATATAAGAGAGTTATTCGAAAAAATTGAAGGAAAATAATAAGAAGATCTGGTAGTTCACATAAGCTGCCAGATTTTTTTACCGAATGGTTAAATAAAGGCAATAAAAAATAGCAAGCTTAGAATTTCTCCAACGCCTGCTATGCTATAAACATGGTTGCGGGGACAGGACTTGAACCTGCGACCTCCGGGTTATGAGCCCGACGAGCTACCAACTGCTCTACCCCGCGATATTAAGTTTGTATTTACCTAAAATTGGTGCCGGAGACCGGGGTCGAACCGGTACGATCGGTAAGGATCGCAGGATTTTAAGTCCTGTGCGTCTGCCAATTCCGCCACTCCGGCATAATAATCTTGAGAAAAAAATTGGCTCCGAGGGTGGGGCTCGAACCCACAGCCTACCGGTTAACAGCCGGTTGCTCCACCATTGAGCTACCTCGGAACATTTCATATTGTCGCTGACGACAATATTTATTATATAACATCTATTATAGAATGTCAATAACTTTTTTAAGTTTTTTCTGCCGTACAAGGCAGTTCTTTCTTGCAGAACTCATCTGCAAGATTTATTATAAGTGAACACAGCCCTCATTGCAAGTTCTTTTTAAAAAACATAATCAGCCCTGTTTTTTCATGCAGTCCCTGCACACACCATAAATAATGGAATTCTTACATTGAATTGAAAATCCATGTTCTTTCCATATATGCTCTGAGATTTCACCCATAAAGTGACAATCCAGGTGAATAATCTTACCGCATTGTAAGCATTTAAGATGAAGATGATCAGAACAATGTCCCTGCTCTCCAACATACTGATAGGTCGTCTTATCACCTTTCTCAGACACATAAGAAACTACAATACCTTCTTTCTCAAGCTTATCAAGAAATCTGTATATAGTTGTTAAATTAACTGCGCATTCCTTTTTTTCAAGGTATTCGTGAATTTCCTTAACACTTACCGTAGTATCTGCTGATTCTACAAGAAATTCCATTATTCTGCGTCTGTTTTCTGTTTTGTATTCTGTTGCCATAAAAAGTATCCTTAAAATGTAATATTAAATATATCAAACAGTACACCCCAGCCTACGCTGATCAGGTATAAAAGTCCCACAATCATAAAGTTCTCTTTGATGTGCCTGTTTTCTCTGAAAAGTACCAGAAGTCCAACTCCTGCACTTACAAGAAGACCACTCATCATAGGACCTGCTCCAATAACTCCGTCAAGATAAAGCTGCGTAATAACTACTGATGCTGCACAGTTCGGAATAAGTCCTACAAGTCCTGCTATGGCTTCTCCCAGCACTGGAATATCTGAGAAAACAAGAGAAAGCTTTTCTTCTCCAAATCCATGCATAATAAGTCCTAACACAAAGGAAATAAGGAAAATAAAAATCCATACCTGAAGTGTATGAGTTACTGCTCCTGTAACTATTCCGTGACCATGCTGACAGCTGCAGCTTGTGTTATTATGAATTACAAAATCCTCTGGCATTTTGTTTCTTCTTCCAAGCCATCCGAAAAGTAATTCTACAACAAATCCGCTTATCATACCAATAACAACCTTGGAAAGAATAATCTTTACGATGACTATAGGTGCTACCTTTTCTGAAATCAGAATTGGAAGCATTTCGTCAGAAGTTGACATGTATACCGAAATAAGTGTTCCAAGTGTAATAACTCTTCCAACATAAAAATATGATGCTGCTGCAGAAAATCCACACTGTGGAAAGGCTCCGCACAGGCTTCCCCAGAGAGGCCCTACCTTTCCTGCGTTTTCTATTGCTCTGTTTGCCTTCTCTCCAGCCATTCTCTGTAATACTTCCATTGCAAGATAAGTTACAAAAAGAAACGGCAGAAGGCTTAAAGCTTCTTCTAATACGTGAAAAAATACGTGTACTACCATACTGCTACCCCATTTAATATAATTAGCAAAACGTTTGCATTTGCAAATCGTTTGCGTTTAGTATTATATCACTATGTATTTTTTTGTCAAGAAAATCTCGTATATCCTTGCATCACGTATTTCTCAGTCTCAAGCACCTCCATAAAAACAAAAGAAACCACAACAAAAGCATTGCTATTTGTATTGTGATTTCTCCATAATTAATCCTGATTTCTATATTCTACTCATTATTCTGTCCACTATTTCCTTTGCAGCCTGATCTTTTCCCATTAGTTCAAGTGGTTCTGCCCCGTCCTTTGTAATAATGGTAATAAGATTTGTGTCAGTGCCAAAGCCTGCACCACTATCCTTCAGGTTATTTGCAACGATCATATCTGCATTTTTCTTTTCCAGTTTCTTAGAAGAGTTCTCCAGCATATTTTCTGTTTCCATAGAAAAACCGCATACAAACTGACCTTCTTTTTTGTTTTCTCCAATATACTTAAGAATATCCTTTGTACGCTTCATTTCAATAGAAAGTTCTCCATCTTTCTTCTTAATTTTTTCGCTGCTCTTTATAGCCGGTGTATAGTCAGAAACAGCAGCTGTTTTTATAATAATATGCTGTTCACCAGATCTCGAAACTACTGCACCAAACATTGATTCTGCATCAGTAACTTCAACAATGTTAACAAACGCAGGTGGTTCTGCAGTTGTTGATGCCTTTACAAGAGTAACTTCTGCTCCTCTCATCATGCATTCCTTTGCTATTGCAAAGCCCATTTTACCTGTGGAATGATTTGTAATAAATCTTACAGGGTCCATGGATTCTCTTGTAGCTCCTGCAGTAATAAGGACCTTCTTTCCTTTCATGTCCTTTTCTCTTCCAAGATCACGTTCAATAAATTTAAACAGTTCTTCAGGTTCTGGCATTTTACCTGCACCTGTATCTCCACAGGCAAGATATCCACTTGCCGGCTTAATTACTTCAATTCCATACTTTTCAAGAGTCTTCATATTGTCCTGCGTTATCTGGTTTTCGTACATGGCTGTATTCATTGCAGGTGCAACGATTTTCTTACATGTGGAAGCAAGAAATGTGGTAGTCAGCATATCATCAGCAAGTCCGTGGGCAAGTTTTGCCATTATATTTGCAGTTGCAGGCGCCACCATAAACAGATCCGCTTTCTTTGCAAGAGCCACGTGTTCCACGTTATGCTGGAAGTTTCTATCAAAAGTATCTACTATACATTTGTTTCCTGTAAGTGTTTCGAAAGTTATGGGCGTAATAAAGTTACAGGCATTTGCTGTCATAATCACATGAACTTCTGCGCCAGACTTAACAAGCTTTGACGCAAGTCCTGCAGTCTTGTACGCTGCAATTCCTCCAGAAACGCCTAATAAAACAGTTTTGTTCTTTAACATATGCCATCTCCTTACAAATTGTTTTTTAAAGTATATCACTTCTTCCAGATTCAGTAAAGGAATTCCTACATTCTTTCAGGCCTGCGTAAACTAATTAGTGCAATATTTTTTTGTTCATGATATAATAATTTATTAGCACACAAATTAAGGAGAATTATTTATGAGTAACGATAAAAAAGGTAGAAACTTTGCCAGCCGCTGGGGCTTTATCCTTGCTTCTGTAGGTTCTGCAGTAGGTATGGCAAACGTATGGGGATTCCCAAATAAGCTTGGAACAAACGGTGGAGGAGCCTTCCTCCTTATATATATTTTCTTTGTACTGATTTTCAGTTACGTAGGTCTTCCTGCAGAATTTGCAATTGGCCGTCGTTCAAGAACAGGTACACTTGGTTCATACAGAAATGCATGGAGCACCAGAAGTGAAAAACTCGGAAAGGCAGGAGAGGCACTTGCATGGCTGCCTCTTGCAGGATCAATGTGCATTGCAATCGGATACGCAGTAATTGTTGCATATGTATTTAAGGCTCTTGTAGATTCACTTACAGGAACTCTTATGGATGTTAATCCTGGTGAATGGTTCGAATCATTTGCATTTGTAGATCATTCAGTTGTACCTTTCCATATTATAATTGTAGTAGTTACACTTCTTACACTGTTTATGGGAGCCAAAAGTATAGAAAAGACAAACAAGATTATTATGCCTCTTTTCTTCATTATCTTCCTTATTCTTGCAGTAAGAATTGCCACACTTCCTGGTGTAGCAGAAGGATACAAGTTTATGTTCACACCAAGATGGGATGTTCTTAAAGATCCAATGGTATGGATATGGGCTATGGGTCAGGCATTCTTCTCACTTTCAATTACAGGAAGCGGAATGATTGTTTACGGTGCATACCTTGACGAAAAAGAAGATGTACTTGCTGTTTCAAGACATACAGCGCTCTTTGATACAATTGCTGCTTTTGTAGCTTCACTAGTTATCATTCCGGCATGTTTCTCATACGGAACTGACGTTGGAGCAGGCCCAGGACTTCTGTTTGTAACACTACCTCAGATTTTACAGGATATTGCTCTTGGCAGACTGTTTGCAATTATACTTTACATTGCAATGATTTTCGCAGGAATCAGTTCACTTCAGAATATGTTTGAAGCTGTTGCAGAATCACTTATGCACAAGTTCCCTAAACTGAGTCGAAACATAGTACTTGTAATTCTATGTATAATCTGTCTTGGTTTCGGTCTTGGAATGGAACAGATTTCATCATGGGGACCATGGATGGACCTAGTATCAATTTATATTATTCCAATAGGCGCAACACTTGGAGCTATTTCATGGTTCTGGGTAATGAAAAAAGAAGACCTTCTGCACGAAATTAATAAAGGCAGAAACACACTTGAAGGAAATCTCTGGTACTTTACAGGTAAGTTTGTCTACGTACCATTTGCAATTATTCTGTGTTTCGTAGCTCTCTTCATGAAGGTTTCATTCTAAAGAATATATGATATTTCAGGCTGTATGCATCTGCATGCAGTCTTTTTTATTATCACAACAAGAAATATTCGAAGATTATTGGCCTTCATTCCTTGATAAGTACAATGGTCATATACGTAAGGTAGTGCTCAA
>SAMEA104404100__coassemble_2232_pt1 | contig 15208 bp, 15 predicted proteins | sample SAMEA104404100__metabat2_high_PE_036 | metagenome-assembled genome bin SAMEA104404100 (sample SAMEA104404100) | Balaenoptera acutorostrata | reverse complement strand
ATACATTCTGCAGGAATAATCTTAATCATAATCAAGGATCTGACCATCTGCAAACGCTATTTCTTCTTTAAGTTCACGAATATATTTATCATAGTCTACATATGTTCTCATATATTCACTTTTAAACGCCTTCTGATTATATTCATCTCTCACAACTTTTGAAAGACGCTCACGCAGAGTATCAATGAATTCCATACTCTGGCTCTTTTCAGCAATTCTTTCAAATATTTCAGATAGCCAGTAGAATTCTTCATCAGTACATTCATTACGAATATATTCTATGGTTGCTCCAATATCAGCAGTAAAAATCTTTACCGCTTTTTCAACGTAATCTTCAAAAAAGTACTCTTCTAGACTTTCTGTTATACGAAACTGTACAGCATCTTTCATTGTTTCAAAATCTTTCATTTTTTTCGCCTCCTTAATACAGAGCTTTGATCACAATCAGGAAAAATAGTTGCTATTTTACCATTTGTCTTAATAACACCAACTCTTACATGTTTATATACACCCCACATTGTTTTACCATTAGGTGTTCTGCGATTCTTTTTGAGTCCAGCCACATGCTCTCCCGCACGTTTAATATCTTTATCAGTCCATGTTTTAGGAAACCAGGCCTGATAAATACCACTACGTTTTATCCTTTGCATATGTTTTGGTACATTGCCAACTCTTACACCATTTGAATAAGTCTTAACAATATTATACTCTATATGGTATTTGTCAAGTAACTCAAGTCCCTTCTGACCATGTCCCCCATTATTAAGACGCAATTTTATTGTCATTTTTCCATTTACGCGAACTTGACTTCTGACAAACGCGCCTTCACTTGAATGAACAAGAGCAAAATCACTTACACTACGTCCTGAGCCCTTTGTATTAAGGTAACGTCCACATTTACTAGTTCCCATAATTAATCGACCTTCTTTCTGTTATGAACAACAGTCGTCCAGTCTTTTAAATGATGAAAACGTGTATAGCGCTCATATTTATCGAAAATTTTATGATTATATGAACCGTAAACTATAACGTCAACAGGAGATAATTCAGATAACATCGCATCTAATCCAGCTTCAAGAAAGTACTTATCTTCCCTTTTTTTACTACAACCATAAGATCCAATTGAAACAATGCTATTTTTAGGAATACCTGAAAAAGCAGGGATGAAATCAAAGATTCCTTTTTTATATGTTCTCTCATCACCCCAGCGAACATTAGGTATAACATATTTGCCCTGTTTCTGTAAATAATATCCTATAGAGCGGCTAACACCTATATTAGCTATCTGTTCCCATAGTGGCATATCTCTATAAAGTGAGCAATCTGGTGTTGACATGATTTTTATATTTTCAAGTTCATCCATATAATTCTGTGGAATACTTATAAAATCCCTGAATTCATAATCATGCTCATAGAAGACAAGCATTTCATTAGAATGCTCTATTATTTTTTTTCGATTTGAAAAAGGTACTGCTGCAGTTGGTATAATAATTTCTTCAGGTTCTTCTAAAATTGGAATTTCTAGATAACCTTCAAAAAAAGCAGTTTCAATTAACTTGGAATTAAATCCATCATAGAATAACGTTTTAGACATATACGCATATCCTTTCCCCGTATATTACGGAATTAAAATAAGAATTATAATTTTTGTTACTTTAGCTTGATAAATTGACAGGCCAAAGTCGGATATGCTATAATCAATACGAATAATTGGATATCATAGCATATCTAAGTTAAAGATTAGCATTTCATGAGTTGTTGCAGCAACTTTTGAAATGCTTTTTTTCATACATAATCATCCCCCCTTATCAAATAATTTTTTTATTTAAAACCAAGAATCTCTTGCACACTGCCTGCTGTATTCATCTTCAAAGTCATAAGAATTTTGTGGTATAGGTGCAACACGATTTATAAAATCCGAAAATTTATTAACAATAATATCATCGAATTCCTTTTCTTGACGTGATCGCCATTCATAAGTCGTTTTCGCTAGTGTATCAATACGCTTTTGGGCCGCTGTTTCAGATACTTCAAAATTTTTCATTAAAAATTCTTTTGATATTCGAACACCTCTTTTCATAATCTCACGTAATACCTGTTCTGGCATGAGCAGTTGTGCAGCGAAATAATTAGTTTCAACTTCATATCTTCCGTATACTTCTTTGTTTTTTACAGTAAAATCATGATGATTTATCGGATGACCAAATTCATGTAAGATTGAAAATTTCACATGTGTCATTACTTTACTGTCATCATAGAATATAATTCGTCTGTTACAGCATTCAAAAATTGTTGCTGATTCACTACCAAAATCAGTAATATTAATCCCATATTCCAGTGCTTTTTTATATGTACGACATCTTATATCTGATTGTTCTTTTACAAGTTCCAACGGTGAAAAAGGAAAATCAGATATCACACGTGACTTAACTAATATCTCGTTAGCATTTGAATATGCTTCCGAAAAATCTGGTCTTGTATTTTTTGTCATTTATATTACTCCTCGTCATCATCAAAAATATCATTAAACATAAGTTTTAACATTCCTTCTGCTTTCTTTAACTGTTCCTCATCTAACTTCCCCAGATTTCTTTGTAAATAATGAAGTTCATTATTATTTTCTGGTATTCCTGCATTATCTGTACTACCTAAAAGATAGTCAGTTGTTGTATCTAATGCTTTCGCTATCCTTGCAAGAACTTCTCCACTAGGTGTTCGTACTCCTTTTACATAGTAAGACATAGCAGATTCCGTGATGCTAGCCTTTTGTGCGCATTCTTTTTGAGATAGTCCCTGGTTCCTCATTAACATTGTTAATCGTTCACTAAACACTGACATTACATCTCCCTCCTTTATTCATCACATATTATATCCATTGATTATAATGTTGTCAATAGTTTTTTCATCATTTGGTATGTTTTTGATATTTTACCACTATATATAGTATATGCATATGATATGCATATGATATACATAGTGTATTCTTAACAATCTTATAATTATTATATAATTTACATACACATAATCTTTTAATCTGCTCTAAATGACAAAAACCTGCTCGTCGAGCAGGTTTTTTACTATGTTCTTAATATATTCATACAGGAGTAATCTTAATCCTGGCCTAAAAGTTCTGTTTCATCAACCATTATTACAATTTTAAACGGTGTATTTTCTATAGCATTACTTTCCAATACCTCATCCATTGTAGCAAATTGTTCTAACAATACATATTTATTGTTTTCATTTTTTAAATATATTCCAAACAGAACTTCTCTACCGTCTCCCAATACTTCATTTTCGTCAGCATACATCGTACCAGTATGAAATCTGTATTCATTGCCTCGGTAAGAAAAATCCAGTCCATACCAGTTCCCTTCTGATGGATTCCACTCGCCTGTATATTGAGATGTGAAATCATTTAGCATCGTATATTCATTCTTTCTCATATCAGTCCAAACTCCTTTATTAATACGGGATACTATCTTCTTTATTCATAATCAAGAATCTGACCATCTGCATATGCTATTTCCTGAGTCATAGAACGAATATATTCATCATAATCTACATATGTTCTCATATAGTCATTTATAAACGCCTGCTGATTATATTCATCTTTCACAACTCTGGAAAGACGTTCACGCAGAGTATCTATGAATTCCATACTCTGGCTCTTTCTTGCAATTTCTTCAAACATTTCGGATAGCCAGAAGAATTCTTCATCAGTACATTCATTACGAATATATTCTATAGTTGCTGTAATATCAGAAGTAAAGACTTTTGCTGCCTTCTTAATGTAATCTTCAAAAAAGTAATGCTCCTCGCTCTCTGTTATACGAAACTGTACAGCCTCTTCCATTGTTTCAAAATCTTTCATTTCTTTCGCCTCCTTAATACAGAACTTTGATCACAATCAGGAAAAATAGTTGCTATCTTGCCATTTGTCTTAATAACACCAACTCTTACATGTTTATATACACCCCACATTATTATACCGTTAGGCGTTTTACGATTCTTTTTAAGCCCTGCAACATGCTCTCCCGCACGTTTAATATCTTTATCAGACCATGATTTTGGGAACCATGCTTGCAAAATACCTTTTTGTTTTCGCCTTTGCATATGATTCGGTACGTTGCCAACTCTCACACCATTTGAATAAGTCTTAACAATATTATACTCAATATGGTATTTGTCAAGTAACTCAAGTCCCTTCTGGCCATGTCCCCCATTATTAAGACGCAATCTTATTGTCATTTTTCCATTTACGCGAACTTGACTTCTGACAAACGCACCTTCACTTGAATGAACAAGAGCAAAATCACTTACACTACGTCCCGAGCCCTTTGTATTAAGGTAACGTCCACATTTACTAGTTCCCATAATTAATCGACCTTCTTTCTGTTATGAACAACAGTCGTCCAGTCTTTTAAATGATGAAAACGTGTATAGCGCTCATATTTATCGAAAATTTTATGATTATATGAACCGTAAACTATAACGTCAACAGGAGATAATTCAGATAACATCGCATCTAATCCAGCTTCAAGAAAGTACTTATCTTCCCTTTTTTTACTACAACCATAAGATCCAATTGAAACAATGCTATTTTTAGGAATACCTGAAAAAGCAGGGATGAAATCAAAGATTCCTTTTTTATATGTTCTCTCATCACCCCAGCGAACATTAGGTATAACATATTTGCCCTGTTTCTGTAAATAATATCCTATAGAGCGGCTAACACCTATATTAGCTATCTGTTCCCATAGTGGCATATCTCTATAAAGTGAGCAATCTGGTGTTGACATGATTTTTATATTTTCAAGTTCATCCATATAATTCTGTGGAATACTTATAAAATCCCTGAATTCATAATCATGCTCATAGAAGACAAGCATTTCATTAGAATGCTCTATTATTTTTTTTCGATTTGAAAAAGGTACTGCTGCAGTTGGTATAATAATTTCTTCAGGTTCTTCTAAAATTGGAATTTCTAGATAACCTTCAAAAAAAGCAGTTTCAATTAACTTGGAATTAAATCCATCATAGAATAACGTTTTAGACATATACGCATATCCTTTCCCCGTATATTACGGAATTAAAATAAGAATTATAATTTTTGTTACTTTAGCTTGATAAATTGACAGGCCAAAGTCGGATATGCTATAATCAATACGAATAATTGGATATCATAGCATATCTAAGTTAAAGATTAGCATTTCATGAGTTGTTGCAGCAACTTTTGAAATGCTTTTTTTCATACATAATCATCCCCCCTTATCAAATAATTTTTTTATTTAAAACCAAGAATCTCTTGCACACTGCCTGCTGTATTCATCTTCAAAGTCATAAGAATTTTGTGGTATAGGTGCAACACGATTTATAAAATCCGAAAATTTATTAACAATAATATCATCGAATTCCTTTTCTTGACGTGATCGCCATTCATAAGTCGTTTTCGCTAGTGTATCAATACGCTTTTGGGCCGCTGTTTCAGATACTTCAAAATTTTTCATTAAAAATTCTTTTGATATTCGAACACCTCTTTTCATAATCTCACGTAATACCTGTTCTGGCATGAGCAGTTGTGCAGCGAAATAATTAGTTTCAACTTCATATCTTCCGTATACTTCTTTGTTTTTTACAGTAAAATCATGATGATTTATCGGATGACCAAATTCATGTAAGATTGAAAATTTCACATGTGTCATTACTTTACTGTCATCATAGAATATAATTCGTCTGTTACAGCATTCAAAAATTGTTGCTGATTCACTACCAAAATCAGTAATATTAATCCCATATTCCAGTGCTTTTTTATATGTACGACATCTTATATCTGATTGTTCTTTTACAAGTTCCAACGGTGAAAAAGGAAAATCAGATATCACACGTGACTTAACTAATATCTCGTTAGCATTTGAATATGCTTCCGAAAAATCTGGTCTTGTATTTTTTGTCATTTATATTACTCCTCGTCATCATCAAAAATATCATTAAACATAAGTTTTAACATTCCTTCTGCTTTCTTTAACTGTTCCTCATCTAACTTCCCCAGATTTCTTTGTAAATAATGAAGTTCATTATTATTTTCTGGTATTCCTGCATTATCTGTACTACCTAAAAGATAGTCAGTTGTTGTATCTAATGCTTTCGCTATCCTTGCAAGAACTTCTCCACTAGGTGTTCGTACTCCTTTTACATAGTAAGACATAGCAGATTCCGTGATGCTAGCCTTTTGTGCGCATTCTTTTTGAGATAGTCCCTGGTTCCTCATTAACATTGTTAATCGTTCACTAAACACTGACATTACATCTCCCTCCTTTATTCATCACATATTATATCCATTGATTATAATGTTGTCAATAGTTTTTTCATCATTTGGTATGTTTTTGATATTTTACCACTATATATAGTATATGCATATGATATGCATATGATATACATAGTGTATTCTTAACAATCTTATAATTATTATATAATTTACATACACATAATCTTTTAATCTGCTCTAAATGACAAAAACCTGCTCGTCGAGCAGGTTTTTTACTATCTTCTTAATATATTCATGCAGGAATAATCTTATTCATAATCAAGAATCTGACCATCTGCATATGCTATTTCCTGGGTCAGATCACGAATATATTCATCATAATCTACGTAGGTTCTCATATGTTTGCTTATAAACGCCTGCTGATTATACTCATCTCTCACAACTCTGGAAAGACGATCACTCAGAGTATCTATGAATTCCATACTCTGGCTCTTTCTTGCAATTTCTTCAAATATTTCAGATAGCCAGTAGAACTCTTCATCAGTACATTCATTGCGAATATATTCTATGGTTGCTGTAATATCAGCAGTAAAAATCTTTACTGCTTTTTTAACGTAATCTTCATAAAAGTAATGTTCCTCACTCTCTGTTATACGAAACTGTACAGCATCTTTCATTGTTTCAAAATCTTTCATTGCTTTCGCCTCCTGATGAATTACTTTAATTATCACTTATGATTTAAGAATTGTCAACGTTTATAGGGGTGAACCTGGCTGATGCAGGTTCATACATTTTATATATCCTTTCAGGATACTCATTGACACATTTCAAATCTGACTTTAAAAAAGTCACCACAATATATTTCTCCTACTTGCTGAAACATTCTTCATTGACATATTTTCAATTTGATTTCATATTTACACCAAAATCTTCTATGAGATGACTTTTCTCTAGGAAAGACCTCCTGTATTGTTTCTACTTAAGAACATTCCCTTTCTTTTTACTGGTAGCGCGACCATATTTTCTGCACCCACCCCTCTGTTTTGGTGTAAATATGGATTACGATTTAATATTTGTCAATAAGTGAGCACCAATCAGCTCCAGAATCTCAGGTTCTGGTGTAAATATGGATTATGATTTAATATTTGTCAACAACCTTCCATATTCAGCACATTCCCCTCTCCTCCCACCACTTCGACACACTGTTTCCTGCAAACAAAATACCGGACCTGCATAAGCCAGCCCGGCATCTAAATATATAACCATATACAAATCAATCATTTGGTCTTGAATAGAATCTTCCATCTATAAGGTCTGTCTTTACTACATTAATAAATGCCTTTGGATCTACTCTCTTGATTTCCGAAAGAACCTTATTAACCTCTTCACTTGATACTACAGAGTAAAGCATATTTCTTTCTACTCCCTTGTAGCAACCCACACCTTTAAACAGTGTAGCGTCATGATGAGTTACTTCCTTGATTCTTCCATATACAGCATTAGGCATTTCCGTAATAATAAAGAGGGTCTGTTTCTGATACTTCTTATACATCATATGAATAATCTGCGTTGTACAGAACTGGAATATGATGGAGTAAAGAGCAGGTTCAAATCCAAACAGCACTCCTGCAATGCACAGCATTACAATATTACCCATTAAAATATAGTTCCACGCATCAATCCCCTTCTTCTGAGAAAGATAAATTGATATAAAATCTGTACCACCCATACTTGCACCTACATAAAGGCACATACTGATTGCAATACCATTCAGAATTCCTCCGAATACTGTTACAAGCAGAGGATCATAAACAATAGTAATATCAGGGAAAAAGTCCGTTAAGAAGGAACTCAGTATTATTACATAAATAGAATAGAATGTAAAATGCTTACCTAAATACTTCAACCCTATATATATTGGAATAAGGTTTACAGGTATATATACCATTGTATATGGAAGCGCAATTCCAAGATACTGATCAAAGAATCTTAAAATCAGAAGTGTAAGTCCGGCTCCCCCACCTGGGAAAAGTGAACCTACTCTTACAAAACTCTGAAGGTTAAAAGCCATAAGAGCTGCTCCCATAGTACAGAAAATTATCCTCTTTATGGTCTTATGTAAATATGATTCTTCCATGTTAGCCATTAAATTAATTTCTCCAATCTTTAAAACATACTGTTTATTATACTCCAGAATAAACAGTTTTTCCAGCAAGAACTGTCATGTTTATCTGTATATCTTTAATGCGCTCAGGACTTACTTCATAAATATTTTCATCAAGAACAACAAAGTCTGCATTTTTACCCATTTCAATAGTACCATTTACCTCTTCAGAATATGATGTGTATGCAGGATACTTAGTAAAGAGTTTTACAGCTTCTTCTACAGAAACCTTTTCTTCTGGAAGCCATCCCCCTTCAGGTGTTCCGTTAAGTTTCTGTCTTGTAACAGCAAAATATATATTTTCCATTACGTCAAAGCTTACTACAGGAGCATCTGATCCACCTGCTGCATGAATGCCCATTTCGAGCATTGTATTCCATGCATATATTTTATCCATTCTGTGAGCACCTATTCTTGATTCAACAACTTCCATATCATCATCTACAAATACAGGCTGAATGTATGCAAGTATGTTGTTATCTTTCATCTTCTGTAATACATCAGCATTTGAAATCTGAACATGCACAATTCCATGTCTGTTCTTAGGATTTTCTGCTCTTGAAGCTGATTTAGTAATAGCTTCAATAACCATATCCATTGCCCTGTCACCAATACAGTGAACTGCAACCTGCATATGATTGTCATCGCAGAACTTCAGAATTTCATTTAGTTCATCCTGCTCATAGATTACTATGCCTCTGTTTTCTTCCTGTCCTTCATATGGCTCTCTCATAGCAGCAGTTCTTGCTCCTAAGGATCCATCCTGAAGTAGTTTTACAGGCCCTATTGTATAACAGTTTCCACTCTGTCCTGTTCTGTAACCTTCACCAATAAATACCTTAAGGTCTTCAAAACGCTCAAACAGGCACTGCTCATAAACTCTTGCAGTCATACCGCCTTCTTCATCTAAATGCTTATATGCATTCATGATTCTTCTCCAGTTCTTTCCTGGAAGTGAAGCAAGGTCATCTGACTGAATACCTGTAATTCCTGCTCTGTTCAGGTGCTCCATACCTAGTTTAAGAAGCTTCCTTACTTCCTCTTCAGAAGGTGCTTCAAGAATAGAATAAAAGAACTGAACAGCATTTTCTTTTAAAGTACCATTTTCAAGATTTACTTCACTTTCGATTTCGGAGTATTCCTTAATCTTCTGTAAAAGTTCTAATCCTGGTGTATTTGAAACTGCTGTATGGCCGCATACACGAACCATAATAATCGGGATTTCATCTGAAATAGCATCAAGTTCCTGTTTTGAAGGATATCGCTTTTCAATAAAATGTTCCTCATTCCAGCCTCTTGCAAATATCCATGGAAGGCTGCCTTCTGTATCTTCGTCATAACGCTTCTTTACAAGAGCAAGCATTTCTTCAACGCTTGTGCAGTCAAACAGCTTTACTGAGTTCTGTACAAAAGCATAGTGCAGCATATGAAGATGTGAATCTACAAAACCGGGAAGCATAAGCTTTCCATCAAGGTCAGTTCTTTCATCGCATTCAAGTGCTGCCGCCTCTTCATCAGAACCTAAAAATACAATTTTTCCATTATCAACACCAACAGCCTCATAAAGGCTGTCAGCGTCATCTAAAGTTTTAATTAATCCGTTAAAAAAGATTCTTTCCATTTACCTATTTTCCTTCTTTCTTAACCTTATCTTCGTAGAACAGTGCAAAGTCAGGATCTATCTGGCCTTCGTGTAAGTAACGTGCTTTGTAGTCCTTAAGTAATTTAACAAATGTACCACTTAACATAAACAGTGTAGCTACATTAAAGAATGTAGGGAATACTGTTGAGAAGTCAGCAATAGTCCATAGCTGAGCTGGTGTTCCGTTTCCGTAAACTGTTAACAGTGTTACTAAGAAACCCCAGAATGGTGTTCCTAAAATAAGGATGATTGATAAGACTTTTGTAGCTTTCTTGTTTCTGCCTTCCATCCAGTGGTCAAGTAACACCTTATAGTATGTGTACCAGCCTGTTGATGTTGTAAGACCAAATAAGAAGATACTAATCGCAATAAGTGCTCTTGCATAGTGACCCATTACAGATTCAAATGCTGTAAGAGTAAGTTCTGAACCCTGTAGTCCTGAGTTCCAGAATCCTGTAGCAATAATTACAAGACCTGTCATTGTGCATACTACCATTGTATCAGCAAATACTTCAAAAGCTCCAAGTAAACCCTGTTTTACCGGGTGGTCTGTATTTGATGAAGCGTGAATCATTGGAGATGTTCCCCATCCAGCTTCGTTACTGTAAACAGATCTTGCAAAACCAAATCTCATGGCAACTGCTACTGTAGCACCAATGAATCCACCAGTTGCAGCCTGTGTAGTAAATGCTCCTTTGAAAATAAGGCCAAATGTTGCAGGAAGCTGGTCAGCGTTAACAATTAAAATTATAACTGAACATACAATGTAGAATCCACACATAATTGGTGTAAGGTATGATGCAACAACACCAACCTTTTTGATTCCGCCAATTGTAATTACATAGATACATGCTGCGTAAATAAGGCCTGGAATAATGTAAGGGATTTTAAATGTACTTCCAATAGCTTCTGATACTGTGAAGTTCTGTAATGTGATAAACCATGTCATAAAAATACAGATACCAAAGATTGCTGCAAAAATCTTCCAGCCTTTGAAGCCTTTTTCTTCACCAAGACCTCTCTGCATATAGTAGGTTGGACCTCCTCTGAATGTACCTTCTTCTGTACCTTCTCTGTAGTAAACAGCAAGTGTAACTTCTGCCATTTTAATAATCATGCCGAGAAATGCTGCAATCCACAGCCAGAATAAAGCTCCAGGACCTCCTGTTGCAATGGCTGTAGCAACACCAGACATGTTACTTACTCCTACTGTACCACCAATGGCAACTGCAATTGCCTGGAAAGGTGTAAGATTCTTTTTTCCATCTCCTGAACCTTCACCTTCACGGCGTTCTTTCTTAAATAAACTTGTTACAATGTGTCCAAAGTGACGGAACTGGAAGAATCCAGATCTGATTGTAAGAACAACGCCTGTGATTAAGATTACCGCGATTAACGGTGTGCCCCATAGAAATGAGGTGAACTTTTCGAATAATTCAAACATGATAAATAATTCCTTTCTGGTTGTTATTAACTCTTCGGTAATATATGAAGCAAGAAATATGCCAATAAAAAAACACCTGAAATTACCTGCTTACAGAGATTTCTCTTGATTATACCCTCTGTTTATCCTATAATTATCCTATATTTATCCTATTTTTCAGAAAGGAAACCTTATGAAAAAAATATATATGGTATTTAATGACCAGGAAAAAAGCCGTGTATCAGACACTCTTTACGAAAATATGAGATATGTTCTTCAGCACTATGTGGATATTGAACTGTGTTATCTTGATCATATAAAACCTGAAGATATTTCTGATGGTGATCTTTTCCTTGTACTTTACGAAAACAGAGTACACCAGATGAGTAAATATATTTCCTCACTGGAAAAAGTAATGGTTATGTCAAGAACCATTCAGAAACAGTTCCTTACTGAACTTTTCAGTATTGAAAAAGGAACTGACGTGCTTGTAGTTAACGACTCAGACGAAAGCACTCTGCAGACAACAAACCTGCTTTACAAGCTCGGTCTTACTCAGGTACGACTTCATCCATACATATCAGGAAAAAATCCAGAAAAATTCAGAAATATTAAGGTCGCAATTACGCCTAATGAAGAATCTCTTGTTCCTTCTCACGTTGAGAAAATATTTAACATTTACGACAGGTATCTTGATGTATCAACATTTATGAATATTATTTCCAGACTTGAAATTGATACAAAGAAAGTAATATCAAACCTGCTTGCTTACTCAGACATTGTGGCTGAGCCAAATAAAAGCAGCAATACAAGATATGTAAATCAGCATCTGAAGACCACTATGTTTAAAGATATTCTTGACGGTTCTTCTGAACTCGTAATACTTACTGACAGAGAATATAGGCTGGAATATGCCAATAAATATGCCGAAAAAACTTTTGGAAATATGAAGTATGACGATCATATAATAGAGAAGATAAAGTCCGCACACAGCGAATTTTTCTCAGAAGATAACTACAGAACAAAACTATTTACATATAACGATGTGAACTACCTTGTTTCAAAACGAGCACTTAAATACGGTGACCAGCCTGTAGGATACTCCTTTATCTTCCAGGACGAATCATATATTAAAGATACGGGAGAAAATCTCAACAAAAATCTGGCAAAAACAGGTCTTGTTGCAAAATACACCTTTGATGATCTTGTATACGCATCCTCTTCAATGACTAAGGTTGTATCTCTTGCAAAAAAAGTAGCTGTAACAGATATGGCTGTGCTTATTACTGGCGAAAGTGGAACAGGAAAAGAACTGGTTGCTCAGTCTATCCACAATCATTCACTTAGGAAAAACCATCCTTTTGTAGCAATAAACTGTGCAGCTCTTCCTGCATCACTTCTTGAAAGTGAACTTTTCGGTTATGAAAAAGGAGCTTTTACAGGAGCTAATAAAGAAGGAAAAACAGGACTTTTTGAACAGGCAAACAGAGGAACTATTTTCCTTGATGAAATCGGTGACATGCCTCTTGAACTTCAGGCACGAATTTTAAGAGTCCTTCAGGAAAAACAGCTTATGAGGCTTGGAAGTGACCACCTGATTTCTGTTGATATCCGCATAATTGCAGCCACAAATAAAGATCTTACATCAGCTATATATAGTCATGAATTCCGAGAAGATCTATACTACAGGCTTTGTAATATTGAGCTTGAACTTCCTCCCCTCAGAAGTCGTGGAAACGATGTACTTCTGCTCTTTGAAGGTTTTCTCGGTGACAAATCAGACCTTCTTTCTGCAAGAGACAAAAAGGCTCTTGTAACCTATTCATGGCCAGGAAATGTAAGGGAGCTGAAAAACGCAGCTGACTACTTTAACTTTTTAAATGAACTGCCAAAGAACATTCTGAAGAGCTATGCTCCTGCAGAAAGCAGAGATACTATTAATGACAGAATTCTTTCAATTATACATAACGCTACCACAGAGACAAGCGGGATCGGACGTACATCCATACTCTACACTCTTCGTCAGGAAGGTATTGTAATAAGTGATGATAAACTCAGAAAAAGACTTACTGCTCTTGAAAAAGAAGAAAAGATTATTATTGGAAAAGGACGAAAAGGATGCATGGCAAGGTGGAAATAGATAAAAAACTATGCTATACTTATGAAGTCAGGCATCCATAGCTCAGGAGGCAGAGTAGCTCACTCCGAATCCTTTATTTTATTAAACATTTTTCAGAAATTCTGTTTGCTATGGTGTTAACATGTCCCCCTAGTTAATTCGGATATAATAAGCCCCTCCGAAGGGCTAGTGGAGAGTTCGAACCTCTCGGGGGATACCAGAATATGCGTAAAGAACGTTGGAATTTCAGCGTTCTTTATTTTTTAATCTTATTTTTTTTACATGTGTTAACTTGACAAAATTAAACCACTAAATTTTAAAAATATGACTTCAGGTATAGCAAATACAAACAAGCTGATTCTCATGTTTGCATATGATAAAGAACTACATGGATTTTGGAATAATCCATTAAAATATATACCAGGCTTTACTACAGCGTCATTTATAACAACTCCTGATTACAGTGTATATAAATCTATGAATTATAATGAGATACGTCATAATGTATATAAAAACAGATGGCTAGGCAAGACTTGGCAAAATTATGGATGCAAAGTAATACCTACAATTCAATGGTGTACTCCTTCAACCTACGACATATGCTTTGGTGGCATAGAAAAAGGTTCAGCAGTTATTGTTTCAACGCTAGGGTGTACAAGCAATCCTGTAGATTTTTTGATGGGATTTAATGAAATGAAAAAACGCATAGAACCAGAACTTATCATTGTATTTAGAGATATGATTCCGGGTATGACAGGAAAATTTATTAATTACAAATATACAGATGCATTTTCAAAGAAACGTAGTTACGAGCAACTATCATTTATAGAATTTCAGCCTGTGTTTGAAATCAAGGAGGCGGTATAAATGGGTAGTAGAGGAGCTTTTGTAGATATCAACGTAGGAAATTTTGATTTTACTGAAGATGGACAACACTACATGTCATTAGGTTCTTTATCCAGTGATTCTAATGCAAGATTCTAACAATGTTAAAGCACCGGAGTATTCCCATACACCCGGCAGAATTTATGCTATTGTTAAAGATGGGCAGCTCAAACATCTTGCATATTACGATGATTCACATAAACAAGCTGTTAGTATTGATTTTGCACACGAACATAACGGAATAAAACCGCATCGTCACGTATATCTTAGTCATAATAAAAAAGATTCTGGAGTTCCACCAACAGCTTCAGAAATGGAGTTAATAAAAAAGGAGTTTAAATTGATATGAGAAAAAATGAATATACAACGCTAAATGATTTTACATCTCAATATACAGGCGAATGGAATCCATCTGACGGTAACTGGTATGGATTAGATTTTTCTTATCACGGCAATGAATATAGATTTCATACTGGAACGATGTATGCTGACGAAAATGAAGTACTAGAAGATGGTAGAGAAGTTTTATTCGGATTGTATTTTAAAAAAGAAAACAACACATATACATTGTTAAATCAATTTGCTACAATGGATGATGTTCTTAAAAGCACTGTTATAGAAAACACACCATTTAAAATCGTAATAATGGCTGATGAAACAGAACTTTTAGGACAAGATTAATATTTGTTATATAACTTGAAAAGTGT
>SAMEA104404100__coassemble_2162_pt1 | contig 15615 bp, 13 predicted proteins | sample SAMEA104404100__metabat2_high_PE_036 | metagenome-assembled genome bin SAMEA104404100 (sample SAMEA104404100) | Balaenoptera acutorostrata | reverse complement strand
TTGTAATAGCAGCTGTAAGAGTTGTCTTACCGTGGTCTACGTGACCGATTGTACCAATGTTAATATGTGGTTTTGTTCTTTCAAATTTCTGTTTAGCCATTTTAATTTCCTCCTGATAAAAGGTTATTTGTTAATTTTTTCAATTAAGCTGTCCGGTAATTTTTCGAAGTGGTCGAACTGCATTACGTATACACCACGGCCCTGTGTCTTAGATCTTAAGTCTGTTGCATAACCGAACATTTCTGATAGAGGAACCATACCTCTAACAGCAACTGCACCATTGTTCATGTCTGAACCTTCGATTCTACCTCTTCTTGAAGAGATGTCACCGATTACGTCACCCATGTATTCTTCTGGAACAGTAACTTCAACTTTGAATACTGGTTCAAGAAGAACTGGTTTAGCTTTCTTAGCAGCTTCTCTGAACGCCATTGAAGCGGCGATCTTGAATGCCATTTCAGATGAGTCAACTTCGTGATATGAACCATCATATAGTTCAACACCCATGTCAACTACCTGGTATCCGGCAATAGGACCATTCTGCATAGCTTCTTTGATACCATCTTCAATCTTAGGAATGTATTCCTTAGGAATAGCACCACCAACGATTGAGTTGATAAATTCGAAACCTGAACCTGGTTCTTTAGGGAATACCTTGATTTTAACGTGACCATACTGACCGTGACCACCTGACTGCTTAGCGTATTTGTGATCAACGTCTGCAGTTTCAGTGATTGTTTCTTTGTATGATACCTGTGGTTTACCAACGTTAGCTTCTACTTTGAATTCACGAAGTAGTCTGTCTACGATGATTTCAAGGTGTAATTCACCCATGCCGGCAATAATTGTCTGGCCTGTTTCTTCGTTTGTATATGTTTTGAATGTTGGATCTTCTTCAGCAAGTTTTGCAAGAGCGATACCCATCTTTTCCTGACCAGCTTTTGTTTTTGGCTCAATAGCAATTTCAATTACTGGGTCTGGGAATTCCATTGATTCTAAGATGATTTCAGCTTTTTCATCACAAAGTGTATCACCTGTTGTTGTGTCTTTAAGACCTACAGCAGCAGCGATGTCTCCTGTGTAAACTGTATCGATTTCTTCTCTCTTGTTAGCGTGCATCTGAAGAATTCTTCCGATTCTTTCTTTCTTACCCTTTGATGAGTTAAGTACATATGATCCTGATGATAATGTACCTGAGTAAACTCTGAAGAATGCAAGCTTACCAACGAATGGGTCAGCCATAATCTTGAATGCAAGAGCTGAGAATGGTTCTTTGTCGCTTGCAATTCTTTCTTCTTCTTCTTCTGTATCAGGGTTGATTCCCTTCATAGCAGGGATATCTAATGGAGATGGCATGTAGTCAATAACTCCGTCAAGCATTAACTGTACACCCTTGTTTCTGTATGCTGATCCGCAGAATACTGGTACCATCTGGCAGTCAATTGTCTGCTTTCTGATAGTTGATTTGATTTCTTCTACAGTAAGTTCTTCACCTTCTAAGAATTTCATCATTAATTCTTCGTCGCATTCAGCAACAGATTCAACTAGTTTTTCTCTCCATTCAGCAGCTAATTCCATCATATCTTCTGGAATTTCTGCTTCTTCATATTCTTTACCAAGCTGATCCTTGTAAATCTCTGCTTTCATTTCAACTAAGTCGATAATTCCAACGAATGTATCTTCTTTACCGATAGGAAGCTGTACAGGAACTGCATTAGCTTTAAGTCTGTCTCTTACCATGTCAACTACTCTGTAGAAGTTAGCACCTAAAATGTCCATTTTGTTAACGAAAATCATTCTAGGAACGCCATACTTCTCAGCCTGTCTCCATACAGTTTCAGACTGTGGTTCTACACCACCCTTAGCGCATAATACTGTAACTGCTCCGTCCAGTACCTTAAGTGATCTTTCTACTTCTACAGTAAAGTCCACGTGGCCTGGTGTATCGATAATGTTGATTCTGTGGTTTTTCCACTGAGCTGTTGTTGCAGCAGAGGTAATTGTAATACCACGTTCAGCTTCCTGTTCCATCCAGTCCATAGTTGATGCTCCATCATGTGTTTCACCAATCTTATGTGTTTTACCTGTATAGAAAAGGATACGTTCAGTAGTAGTAGTTTTACCAGCATCGATGTGAGCCATGATACCGATATTTCTTGTTTTCGCTAATGGAAACTGTCTACCAGCCATATTACATTTCCTCCATAATTTCTTAAACTAAAATCCGATTACCATCTGAAGTGTGCAAATGCCTTATTAGCTTCTGCCATCTTATGAGTATCTTCTTTCTTCTTTACTGATGCACCTGTGTTGTTAGCTGCATCCATTAATTCTTTAGCAAGTCTTTCTGACATTGTCTTTTCGCCTCTAAGTCTAGTGTACTTTGTTAACCATCTTAAACCTAAAGTCTGTCTTCTTTCTGGTCTTACTTCGATAGGAACCTGGTAGTTCGCACCACCGATTCTTCTTGCTTTTACTTCTAATACTGGCATGATATTATTCATAGCCTTTTCGAATACTTCCAAAGGTTCTTCGCCAGTTGCTTCCTGAATTCTGTCGAAAGCGCTGTATACGATTGACTGAGCTGTTCCCTTTTTTCCATCTAGCATAATGCTGTTGATAAGCTTAGCTACAACAACACTGCCGTATACTGGATCTGGAAGTACTTCACGTTTTGGTGTGTTACCTTTTCTTGGCACTTCTCTTCCCTCCTCGCTTGATAATTCCTTCTGGAATTACCTGCACAATTGCTTTAACTATTTTTCGTAATTGCACATTTCTCTTCACCCTTCAACAGGATTACTCTGTACAGTCCGGCAATTAAATGACTGTCCAGTCTTGCTACGGGGTACTCGACTCTTTTATTTAAAAGCCGTGAGCGCACTCAATATATATGCTGAAAGCTTATGCTTACATTTCAATTAGTTTATATATTAAGGGCTCTAAAATTTCCCGATGTTAATTCTTATTTTTTCTTAGGTCTCTTAGCACCATACTTTGAACGAGCCTGAGCTCTGTTGTTAACTCCAGCTGTGTCTAATGTACCTCTAACGATGTGGTATCTTACACCTGGAAGGTCTTTAACTCTTCCGCCTCTGATAAGTACAACACTGTGTTCCTGTAAGTTGTGTCCAATTCCAGGGATGTATGCTGTAACTTCAATACCGTTTGTAAGACGTACTCTTGCAACTTTTCTAAGAGCTGAGTTAGGTTTTTTAGGTGTTACTGTTTTAACTGATGTACAAACTCCTCTTTTCTGTGGTGAGTGTGTGTCAGTTGCAGATCTCTTTAATGAGTTGAAACCTTTACCTAATGCAGGGGAGTTTGACTTTTTAGTAGCTGATGTTCTTCCCTGACGTACTAATTGGTTAATTGTAGGCATTTCTTTCTCCTTTCCTTACAAATTATTTTCACATTTAAATGGCCCTAAATTATCAATTAGGGCCATATAAACTCGAAACTTAAATTAGTTTAACATATTTTGTTGTCTAATGCAAGATGATTCTTATTTATTTTCATCATTTTATTCTGTAACTGTATCTTCTTCAGTTTCAGTTACAATGATCATATCCTCTTCTGTTGTTTCTGTTTCTGCAACAGGAGTTTCTTCTGAAATTTCATCATCTTCATAATCTTCGTAATCATCATCGTCATCGAAGGAGTTAATGTAGTCTGTATTTTCTCCATAGTCAAGTTCGATGTTTCTATACTTCTTAAGACCAGTTCCTGCAGGAATAAGTTTACCAATAATAACGTTTTCCTTCAGGCCTTCTAAGTGGTCTGTCTTACCCTTAATAGCTGCATCTGTAAGAACTCTTGTTGTTTCCTGGAAGGATGCTGCTGATAAGAATGAGTTTGTAGCAAGTGATGCCTTTGTAATACCAAGAAGCATCTGTTTGCATGTTGCTGGTTCTCCACCTTTTGCAATAGCTTCTTCATTAGCTTCCTTGATTTCGAACTTGCTGTACTGTCCGCCAGGAAGTAATGTTGTATCTCCTGCATCTTCGATTTTGAACTTTGAAAGCATCTGGCTTGCAATAACTTCAACGTGTTTGTCGTTGATATCTACACCCTGGTTCTTATATACTCTCTGAACTTCTTTCAGGATATAGTCGTAAACGCCTTCAACGCCTTTCAGACGAAGAATGTCATGTGGGTTAAGAGGACCGCTTGTAATGTTTCCACCAGCGTATACTTCTTCACCAACTTTAACTGCAAGTCTTGCACCGTATGGTACAATGTACTCTCTGTCAATTCCATCGTTATTTCTTACAATAACCTGAGTCTTGTTATCGCTTCTTACTTCAATGTTTGTTACTACACCATCTTCTTCGCAGATTTCAGCAAGTCCCTTAGGTTTTCTAGCTTCGAAAAGTTCTTCTACTCTAGGAAGACCCTGAGTGATGTCGGATCCCGCTACACCACCAGTATGGAATGTTCTCATTGTTAACTGAGTACCCGGTTCACCGATGGACTGAGCAGCTGTAATACCAACTGATTCACCAATGTTAACTTCTTCTGCTGTTGCAAGGTTTCTTCCGTAACATTTTGCACAGATACCTGTTTTGCAGTGGCAACCCATAATTGATCTGATTGCTACTTCTTTAATTCCTGCTTCTACAACTGCAGCAGCCTGAGCTTCTAGGATTTCTTCGTTTGCTTCTACAATAACTTCACCAGTTTCAGGATGAACAATGTCAACTAATGCTGTTCTTCCTACAATACGCTGATCAAGTGGTTCAATAACTTCTTTGCCATCTGTAAATGCTTTTACGATTACACCTTCTGTTGTTCCACAATCTTCTTCTCTTACGATTACATTGTGTGATACGTCAACAAGTCTTCTTGTTAAGTAACCTGAGTCGGCTGTACGAAGAGCAGTATCGGCAAGTCCCTTTCTGGCACCGTTTGATGATACGAAGTACTCTAAGATTGAAAGACCTTCACGGAAGTTAGCCTTGATAGGAATTTCTACAGTTTTACCAGTAGCTGTGGCCATAAGTCCACGCATACCTCCGACCTGTCTGATCTGGTTCTTACTACCTCTGGCTCCGGATGTTGCCATGATGTTTAAGTTGTTCTGTGGTTCAAGAGAATCCATAAGAGCATCTGCTACATCATCAGTTGTCTTGTTCCAGATTTCAATAATCTTATCATATCTTTCTGAGTTTGAAATAAGACCCATTCTGTAAGCTTTTTCGTATTTGTCAACCTGTTTCTGTGATTCATTAACAATATCCCATTTGTTATCTGGAATTGTCATATCTTCAACACCGATTGTTACAGCAGCCTTAGTTGAGTAGTGGTAACCCATGCTCTTGATGTAGTCAAGCATTTCAACTGTACCTGTGTTTCCATGTTTCTTGAAGCACTTGTCGATAATTCTTCCTAAGTCCTTCTTTCCACATAAGAAGTCAACTTCCAGTGAATATGGATCTTCTTCTCTGTTAACAAAGCCGATGTCCTGAGGAATTTCCTGGTTGTAGATAAATCTGCCAACAGTTGATTCTACTAAGTGACCTCTCTTGTCATCTTCGTTAAGATACATTCTTACTTTAACTCTTGCATGGATGTTTACTACTTCATCCTGGTATGCCATAAGCATTTCGTCCATATCAGTGAAGACTTTTCCATCTCCCTTTTCTGGAACTCTTTCGAATCCGTCTGCCTTTAATTTAGCAGCTTTCTCTTTATTGTTAAATTCGTCTGTTTCATATGCAAATTTTTCTTTTCCATCAACAATACCAAGGCTCTTACGTGCTGTACCCGGATATGTAAGGTAGTAAGCACCAAGGATCATATCCTGTGTAGGAGTTGTAATAGGTGATCCGTCTTTTGGAGCTAAGATGTTGTTTACTGAAAGCATTAAGAATCTTGCTTCTGCCTGAGCTTCAACTGAAAGTGGAACGTGAACGGCCATCTGGTCTCCGTCGAAGTCAGCGTTGAAGGCTGTACATGCAAGAGGATGAAGTTTAATAGCTTTACCTTCTACAAGTACTGGTTCAAATGCCTGAATACCAAGTCTGTGAAGTGTCGGAGCACGGTTAAGCATTACTGGGTGTTCTTTAATAACACCTTCAAGTACATCCCATACTTCTGGTTTTACTTTTTCAACCATTCTCTTTGCATTCTTAATGTTGTGAGCATATCCCTGTTCAACTAATTCTTTCATGATGAAAGGCTTGAACAGTTCAAGTGCCATTTTCTTAGGAAGTCCGCACTGATAGAATTTAAGTTCAGGTCCTACTACGATTACAGAACGTCCTGAGTAGTCTACACGCTTACCAAGCAGGTTCTGTCTGAATCTTCCCTGTTTACCCTTTAACATATCAGATAAGGATTTCAGAGGTCTTGAACCAGGTCCTGTAACCGGTCTTCCTCTTCTTCCGTTGTCTATAAGTGAGTCAACAGCTTCCTGAAGCATTCTCTTTTCATTTCTTACGATAATGTCAGGAGCTCCTAATTCAAGAAGTCTGTTAAGTCTGTTATTTCTGTTGATTACACGTCTGTATAAATCATTTAAGTCAGATGTGGCAAATCTTCCACCGTCTAACTGTACCATAGGACGAAGATCTGGTGGAATTACAGGAATTACTTCAAGAATCATCCATTCTGGTCTGTTACCTGAAATTCTTAGTGCTTCCACAACTTCTAAACGTCTTACGATTCTGATTTTCTTCTGTCCTGTAGCTGTCTTAAGAGCTTCTCTTAAATCAGCTGACAGACTTTCAAGGTCAATGTGGCATAATAGTTCTCTTACAGCTTCTGCACCCATACCGGCTTTAAATCTGTTACCAAATTTTTCTCTTGCCTGTCTGTATTCCATTTCTGTAAGAAGAGTCTTATATCCTAAATCTGTATCGCCAGGATCTGTTACGATGTATGATGCAAAGTAAAGAACCTTCTCTAAGTTCTTAGGTGTTACGTCAAGAACAAGTCCCATTCTTGATGGGATTCCCTTGAAGTACCAGATGTGAGAAACCGGAGCCGCAAGTTTAATGTGGCCCATTCTTTCTCTTCTTACCTTTGCTTTTGTAACTTCTACTCCGCAACGGTCACAAACGATACCTTTGTATCTGATTCTTTTGTACTTACCGCAGTGACACTCCCAGTCTTTCATAGGTCCGAAAATCCTTTCGCAGAAAAGACCGTCTCTTTCAGGTTTTAAAGTTCTGTAGTTAATTGTCTCTGGTTTTTTTACTTCACCATGTGACCACTCTAAAATCTTGTCTGTTGATGCCAGTCTAATCTGTAAAGCATCGAAATTATTAAGTTCGAAGTTTTTAGTATTGTTTTTAACATTTACATTCTCAGTCAAAGATTTCCTCCCCTTTCTTATAACAATTCATCTGTGGAGTTGTCGCTTGTTGTTTCATCGTCAGCTTTTTCTTCAGTAAATCCTTCTGCAAAAAGTGCTTCTTCACTTTCTTCAATCTGTGATTTGCTGTTCATAATATCGCCAAAGCTTGGTGTTTCTTCATAATCGGAAACTTCCTTAAGTTCAACTTCGTTTCCTTCTTCATCAAGAACACTTACATCAAGTGCTAATGACTGCATTTCCTTAATAAGTACCTTGAATGATTCAGGAATACCTGGTTCAGGAATGTTTTCGCCCTTAACAATTGCTTCGTATGTCTGTACTCTTCCTACGATATCGTCAGACTTAACTGTCAGGATTTCCTGAAGTGTATAAGCTGCACCGTAAGCTTCAAGAGCCCAAACTTCCATTTCTCCGAAACGCTGTCCACCGAACTGAGCTTTACCACCAAGTGGCTGCTGAGTTACAAGTGAGTATGGACCAGTACTTCTTGCATGAATCTTATCATCAACCAGGTGGTGAAGTTTCAGCATGTACATGTATCCTACTGTTACTCTGTTATCAAAATATTCACCGGTTCTGCCGTCTCTCAGAAGAAGCTTGCCGGATTCATCATATCCACAATCAACTAATAGTTCACGGATGTCTTTTTCTGATGCACCATCGAATACTGGTGTTGCAATGTACCATCCTTTTGTTTTAGCTGCAAGACCAAGATGTACTTCAAGTACCTGTCCTACGTTCATTCGGGAAGGTACACCAAGAGGGTTAAGCATTACCTGTAGTGGTTCACCATTTTCCATAAATGGCATATCTTCTTCAGGAAGAATTCTTGAAATTACACCCTTGTTACCGTGTCTTCCGGCCATCTTGTCACCAACATTGATTTTTCTCTTTGTGGCAATGTAAACACGAACTAATTTATTTACTCCTGGTGGAAGTTCGTCGCCGTTATCTCTTGTAAAGATTTTAACGTCAACTACAATACCCTTTTCACCATGTGGCACTCTTAATGAAGTATCTCTTACTTCTCTTGCCTTTTCTCCGAAGATAGCACGAAGTAATCTTTCTTCAGCACTAAGGTCGTTTTCTCCCTTTGGAGTAACCTTACCTACTAAGATGTCTGTTGAGCTTACTTCAGCACCGATTCTGATAATACCTTCTTCATCAAGGTCTCTCAGGGCATCTTCACCTACGTTAGGAATGTCTCTTGTAATTTCTTCAGGTCCAAGCTTTGTATCTCTTGCTTCTGATTCATATTCTGTAATATGAAGTGAAGTCAGTACGTCTTCCATTAAAAGACGTTCATTAAGGATAATAGCGTCTTCGTAGTTGTATCCTTCCCATGTCATGAATCCGATACGTAAGTTCTTACCTAATGAGATTTCACCTAAATCTGTTGAAGGACCATCTGCAATAACGTCTCCTTCTTCAATAAATTCACCATGAGATACAATAGGTCTCTGGTTAATACATGTACCCTGGTTTGATCTCTTGAATTTAAGAAGCTTGTATTCATCTGTTTCGTTATTATCATTTCTGCGGATTACAATTCTGTCAGCATCAACAAATTCTACTGTACCTGCATGTTTTGCAAGAATTACAACTCCTGAATCTCTTGCTGCCTTGTATTCCATACCTGTTCCTACATATGGAGCTTCAGTTACAAGTAGTGGTACTGCCTGACGCTGCATGTTGGAACCCATTAACGCACGGTTGGCGTCGTCGTTTTCTAAGAAAGGAATCATTGCTGTAGCAACTGAAACTACCTGTTTAGGAGAAACGTCCATCATATCAACGATGTTTCTTGGGAACATGGCAATTTCACCACCAACTCCTCTTCCTGCGATCTTTTCGTTTACGAAATGACCTTCTTCGTCAAGTGGTTCGTTGGCCTGAGCTATGATTAACAGTTCTTCTTCATCGGCAGTAATATAACGGATTTCGTCTGTTACTCTGCCTGTTTCTTTATCTACAACTCTGTATGGTGTTTCGATAAATCCATACTCGTCTACAATTCCGTATGTTGTTAGAGAACCAATCAGACCGATGTTAGGACCTTCTGGTGTTTCAATAGGGCACATTCTTCCGTAGTGTGACTGATGTACGTCTCGTACTTCGAATCCTGCTCTTTCTCTTGATAAACCACCAGGTCCAAGAGCTGAAAGTCTTCTCTTATGTGTTAATTCTGCAAGTGGGTTGTTCTGGTCCATGAACTGTGATAACTGTGAACTACCAAAGAATTCTTTGATGGCAGCTGTTACAGGTCTGATGTTCATTAAAGCCTGTGGTGTAGTTACCTCGATATCCTGAATTGTCATTCTTTCTTTAACAACTCTTTCCATTCTTGCAAGACCGATTCTGAACTGGTTCTGTAATAATTCACCAACAGTTCTTAAACGTCTGTTACCTAAATGGTCAATATCATCTAATCCACCGATTCCGTAGTTTAAGTTCAGGATATATGATACAGATGCAATAATATCATCCATAATAATATGTTTAGGTGATAATTCGTTCTTTCTTTCTACTAAAAGTTCACGTAATTCATCTTCATCCTGAGCAGCTTCCATTACTTCCATAAGTGCTGGATAGTAAACTTTCTTTGTAAGCTTTAAATCAGTTGTATCAAATTCAATATACTGGTCAAGGTCTACGAATCTGTTACCAATTACCTTTGTAATTTCGTCTTCATTTCCTTTGCCTTTACCATATGCCATAACAAATTCCACGCCTGCGTTTTCAATTTGTTTTGCTAAATCGCGATCAATTGTCTGACCAGCTTCAGCTAAAATTTCTCCTGTATTTGGATCAATTACGTCAGCTGCAGCAACTGTGTCAGAAAGTCTGTTTGAAAGACCTAGTTTTTTATTATATTTATATCTTCCAACCTTAGCAAGATCATATCTTTTTGCATCGAAAAACAGAGAATTTAACAGAGATTTTGCACTATCTACTGTTGGAAGTTCTCCTGGTCTCAGTTTTTTATAGATTTCCGTTAAACCTGATTCATAATCAGTTGTTGGATCTTTTTCAAGTGTCTTAAGTAGTCTTGGATCTTCACCAAAAATATCAATGATTTCCTGGTCTGTTCCAATTCCAAGTGCTCTTAAAAGAGTAGTCAGTGGCTGTTTTCTTGTTCTGTCTACTCTTACGGAAATAATTTCATTTGAGTCCGTTTCATATTCTAACCATGCACCTCTGTTAGGTATGATCTGGGTTGAATATAGTTTTTTATTTGATTTGTCAGTTTCAACACTGTAGTAAGGTCCAGGTGAACGAACAAGCTGTGTAACGATAACTCTTTCTGCACCGTTATAGATGAATGTACCCTTTTCTGTCATAAGAGGGAAATCACCCATAAATACTTCCTGTTCTTTTACTTCTCCTGTTTCTTTGTTAACAAGTCTTACTCTGACTTTTAACGGAGCTGCGTATGTTACGTCTCTTTCCTTACATTCCTCCTGTTCATATTTTGGAGGTTCACTAAGAGAGTAATCTATGAATTCTAAAATAAGATTACCTGCATAGTCTCTAATTGGGGAGATGTCTTCGAATACTTCCTTCAGACCTTCTTTAATGAACCAGTCATATGATTTGGTCTGAATTTCAATTAAGTTCGGCATCTGGCCTACTTCTTTAATTTTTGAGAAAGTCATACGTTCTTTTCTACCTACTTGTATAGGTTTTGGCATATTTATCACTCCTTATATCTTAACAGTTTACATTTGCGTGGCAGTCTATTATTTTATCATCAGTCTGTCAAATAGTCAATAGGTTTACAAAAATAAATTATTTAAAATCTAAAAAAAGAAGACTGCCATAAGACAGTCTTCTGTAAAGTCGTTATATATCTAAGTTTCGAACTATTTTAATTCAACCTTAGCGCCAACTTCTTCAAGCTGAGCTTTGATAGCTTCTGCTTCAGCTTTTTCGATTCCTTCTTTAAGAGGTGCTGGAGCTCCGTCTACTACTGCTTTAGCTTCTTTAAGTCCTAAGCCTGTGATTTCTCTTACAACTTTGATAACTTTGATTTTTTCTGCACCTACTTCAGCAAGAACAGCTGTGAATTCTGTCTGTTCTTCTGCTGCTGCTGCACCACCTGCTGCTGCAACTGCTACTGGAGCTGCTGCTGATACTCCGAATTCTTCTTCGCAAGCTTTAACTAATTCATTTAATTCTAAAACTGTCATCGCTTTGATAGCTTCAATGATCTGATCTTTATTCATTTTTATTTTCTCCTTTTAAAAATTTAATTGTTATTTAAGAAATTGTTATTTCCGATTGATGTTTACGCTTCTGCTGCGTTTTTGTCATCAGCGATAGCTGCTAATGTTCTTACGAACTTACCAACTGGTGACTGGATGCTGCCCATGAACTTAGCAATAAGTTCGTCTCTTGATGGGATTTCAGCAATTGCTTCAATTCCAGCTTTGTCATAGAATGTACCTTCTACAACACCTGCTTTGAATTCCATTTTTTTGTATTCCTTAATGATTCCATTAAGTGTTCTTGCTGGAGCTGTAGCATCTTCTGTACTGATAGCGATAGCACTTGGTCCATCTAATACTTCAGCAAGAGGAGCATATTCAGTTCCTTCAATAGCTCTCTTTACAAGAGTGTTTTTGTATACTGTGTAGTCAACATTGGCTTCACGAAGCTTTTTTCTCATTGCATCAGCCTGAGCTACATTAATTCCCATGTAGTCAATAACTACTGCAGACTGAGCATTTTCTAATTTAGCTTTGATTTCGTCAATGATAACCTGTTTCTGCTGTTTTGCTTCTACTGACATTAAATCTATTCTCCTTTCTGTAGCAACCTGATGTTGCTAACGAGTCTGGTACAAAATAAAATAAACCCTGTCTTGTAGACAGGGCCAATATCTATATATTGTACCTCGGCGGGAAATTAAGTCCTTGCGGACACCCGCTGTCTACGGTTAACTTTCTAAGTTATAAAATTTTATTAGCCAATCAGTGCAGGGTTAACTTTAACTCCAGGACCCATTGTTGATGCAACTGTTACGCTTCTTAAGTACTGACCTTTTGCAGTAGCTGGTTTAGCTTTAACGATTGCTTCCATAAGAGCTTTGAAGTTGTCTTCTAATTTTTCTGCTCCGAATGATGCTTTTCCAATTGGTGTGTGGATGATGTTCTGTTTATCTAAACGATATTCAACTTTACCTGCTTTGATTTCAGCTAAAGCTTTTTCTACATCCATTGTAACTGTTCCTGATTTTGGGTTTGGCATTAATCCCTTAGGTCCTAAAACTTTACCTAATCTACCAACAACACCCATCATATCAGGTGTAGCAACTACTACGTCGAAATCGAACCAGTTTTCTGACTGGATCTTCTGAGCTAATTCTTCAGCTCCAACGTAATCTGCTCCGGCTTTTTCAGCTTCTTCAGCCTTAGGTCCTTTAGCAAATACAAGAACCTTTACGCTCTTACCAGTTCCGTGTGGAAGTACGATTGCACCTCTAACCTGCTGGTCAGCGTGTCTTCCGTCAACACCAAGTCTGATGTGTGCTTCAACAGTTTCATCGAACTTAGCGCTTGAAGTTTCGCATACTAATTTCATTGAATCAGCTACTGTGTAAAGTTCAGCCTTGTCGAACTTTGCTGCTGATTCAGCATATCTTTTACCTCTTTTAGGCATGTTAATTTACCTCCTTGTGGTACTAACGACTGACACTTAAGTCAAATCTCCCATCATACTATTTTTCAACAACGATTCCCATACTTCTTGCAGTACCGATAACCATATCTGTAGCGGCTTCTAATGTAGCTGCATTTAAGTCTGGCATTTTTGTTTTAGCAATTTCTTCTGCCTGAGCATATGAAATTGTAGCAACTTTCTTTTTGTTTGGTTCACCGGAAGCTGCATCTAATCCTGCTGCTTTCTTTAAAAGAACTGCTGCTGGTGGTGTTTTGCATACAAATGAGAATGATCTGTCTGCATAAACTGTAATTACAACTGGAATAACCATACCAGGCTGATCCTGTGTTCTAGCGTTGAACTGTTTACAGAAGTCCATAATGTTTACGCCCTTCTGTCCTAGAGCAGGTCCTACTGGAGGTGCTGGAGTAGCATTTCCGGCTGCAATCTGAAGTTTGATATATCCTTCGATTTTCTTAGCCATTTCTATCTCTCCTTTCTCTATAGTATGACTATAGTTTATCTACCTGACTGAATTCTAATTCTACAGGTGTATCTCTACCGAACATAGAAACTTTAACTGTCAGTACCTGTTTTTCAGTATTGATTTCTGTAACTTCACCCATGAAGCTTTCGAAAGGTCCACTGATAACACGAACTGTGTCGCCGATTTCCACATCCAGATCGATGTAAACTTTTTCTATTCCCATTCTCGCTACTTCTTCTGGAGAAAGAGGAATAGGGTCGGAGCCATGACCTACAAATCCTGTAACACCCTGAGTGTTTCTAACTAAGTACCAGGATTCATTGGTAACAATCATCTTTATAATTACATAACCCGGAAACATCTTCCTGGTTTTAACTTTACGTTTACCGTCTTTAACTTCAACTCTGTCTTCTGTCGGTACGATGATGTCAAGGATTAAATCCTGCATACTACGGTTTTCAACCATTTTCTCGATATTAACTTTTACTTTGTTTTCATGACCTGAATAAGTGTGAACTACGTACCATTTTGCCTGGCCGTCACCTCTTATTCCTTCTTCTTTCAGCGGTGAAAAAACATTGCTGGTTTCCATTTCAGACATATTCTGTACCTTCTTTTCGTTTAATTAAATAAGATTGATTCCTAATACTGCCTTAAGTGCAGCAAGAACTCCTGTATCAATTAGCCAGAATCCTAATGCGAAAACTGCGCATGTTGCAAGAACAACTGCTGTGAAAGAACCTAATTCTTTTTTTGTAGGCCATACAACCTTGCTCATTTCAAGCTTGATACCCTTAAAGTATTCTTTAGGGGACTGCTGTTTCTTTTTAGCCTGAGCAACAGCCTGCTTTTTGATTTGCTCTCTGTTTGCCATGATGTTCCCCTTATTTTGTTTCCTTATGAAGAGTTTCTCTCTTACAGAATTTGCAATATTTCTTTAATTCAATACGATCAGGATTGTTCTTTTTGTTCTTGATTGTATTGTAGTTTCTCTGCTTGCATTCTGTGCATGCTAATGTAACTTTTACTCTCATCTGATTGTCCTCCGTTTCAAATTCAAAACTCAGAGCCGGATGCTTCCAGCTCTGTTATTAATAATCATAAAGTTGCCTATTAAGTGTATCGCATTACTTTGTCAATGTCAACATCTTTTTTGCTACATTATGTAATTATTTGCTGCTCATGTGTATCACCTTGCGCATACGGTATATATTTTACTATATAATTACTTAAATTTCAATACTTCTACCCATAATTGCAGATATATTTTTTAATCGTTAAGGCTTAGTCTGATGTTAAAAAGTTTTAGTTTTTCAATTTTACTTTTTCTTTCTTTTTCTGTATCTTTTTCAAGCATGTACTGTTTAATAACATGCCATTTTTCATCAGCTGAAGTTCTTTTTGCTGCAAGTTTTTTTATTACTGCTCCGTCAATATTAGTTTCAACTTCTTTCTTTGCAACGCTGTACAGCTTTGGAAGGTCATATGTAAGAGAAAATCCTTTAAGAGCTTTTCTCACAAGACCCTCTACAACGCTCTCTCTTATTGCAAGCATTTCTTCTTCAGTTTCGCATGACTTTTTATATAGAGCCATGGCATGACGACCGCCCATTTTGTTAAGGCCCTTTGGATAACGCGTCTCCCCTATTTTATAATTCTTTTCTGTATGTATTTCAATTCCTCTTATGGCATCTATGATTTCTTCCAGAGCCTTAAAATCTGTTCTGAGATAATAGTCAGGCTTTACAGTTGTGTTTTCCATAAGGTCTGCAATCTTTTCAGAAAATGGTCTTATACCTTCTTCTGACGGAAGCACTGTAATCAGTACACGTCTGTCGTTTTTAAGAACTGTTGCAAGTATAGCTGTATCCGGCAGCAGCCCTTTTGGCGGATTGATTCTTCTATCTACTACGTTTATATATATGTTAATTACTTCACACATTTCATACTCCTTTCGCCAAAGATTTAGTTTATCATACAAACATACAGGGTGCAAGGATATCCAGTGTTTAATATTGTATTCCTGTATGTTTCCTGGTATTAAAGTATAAATGAACAGAATTTTCCTGTTCCTGCTTCCCCAAAAACTACAAAAGACGCAGGAATTACTTCCTGCGTCAATAGTTACTTTATTGTTTTTACAAAG
>SAMEA104404100__coassemble_2144_pt1 | contig 15702 bp, 11 predicted proteins | sample SAMEA104404100__metabat2_high_PE_036 | metagenome-assembled genome bin SAMEA104404100 (sample SAMEA104404100) | Balaenoptera acutorostrata | reverse complement strand
ATATTTTACCAGTATGTATACATTATATTTCATTGTACCTTATTGCATACAATCCTGTTCCCATAGTATAATAGTATCGTTGTTTAAAAATCAAAACAACGTGTTAGCCCATATAGGAGAATAGGAGAAGAAAATGAGCGCACATATTATAAGTTTTATTGAGAACGTTAATCAGGTGGTTAACGAGTTTGTCTGGGGCCCGGTTATGCTGGCTCTTCTTGTAGGAACAGGAATACTTATTTCCTTTCGTTCCGGATTTCCTCAGATTACAAAGTTAAATGTAATCATGAAAAACACAGGTGGAAAGCTATTCCACAAAGACATCCGAAAAAAGGATGAATCAGGCATTTCACAGTATCAGGCAATTGCAACTGCACTTGCTTCAACAGTTGGTACAGGTAACATTTCAGGTGTTGCAACAGCCATTGTAGCAGGTGGTCCCGGAGCAGTTTTCTGGATGTGGGTAAGTGCCCTGTTTGGTATTATGACAAAGTTCGCAGAAGTTACACTTTCGGTTAAGTATCGTGAAAAGAACGAGAAAAACGAATGGGTAGGCGGACCTATGTATTACATCGAAAAAGGTCTTGGTATGAGATGGCTTGGAGTTATGTTTGCAGTATTTGCAGCATTTGCATCACTTGGAACTGGTAACATGGCTCAGTGTAACTCAATTTCAGTTGCACTTTCATCAACCCTTAATATTTCAACTAAAGTTACAGGTGTTGCATTAATGCTTATTACATCAGTAGTTATTTTTGGTGGAATCAGCAGAATTGCAAAAGTAACAGAAAAACTTGTACCAATGATGGGAGGATTATATATTCTTCTTGGACTTGTTACAATAGGAATGAACATTGAAGCACTTCCTGAAGCCTTCGGAATTATTTTCAAAAGTGCATTTAATCCCGGAGCTGTATTTGGAGGAGCATTAGGATATACAGTAATGAACGCAGTACGTTTTGGTATTGCACGTGGAGTTTTTTCTAACGAAGCAGGACTTGGAAGCGGTCCTATTGCACATGCTGCATCAAATACAGATAACCCGGTAAAACAGGGAATGTGGGGAGCATTTGAAGTTATTTTCTCAACATTTATTATCTGTACAATTACAGGACTTGTAATAATTATGTCTGGTCTTTGGACTGGTGGAGCAGCTCTTGATGGAGCAGCATTATCAATTGCAGCTTTCAGCGGATCTACAGGTATTGTTGGTAAAATAGGTGTATCCTTCGGTATTGTCCTGTTTGCTTTATCAACACTTCTTGGATGGTCATACTACGGAGAAAAGGCTATAGAATATGTATTCAAAGGAAAAAACTGCGTAGGTAAAATTAAATTTGCATACAAGATTCTTTACATTGCTATGTGCTATATGGGTTCTGTTGGCGGATTACAGCTAGTATGGGGAATTTCAGATACACTTAATGGCATGATGGCAATGCCAAACTTAATAGCTCTTGTAGCTCTCAGCGGATCTGTTGCAAAGGTGATTAAAGACTATTTGAAAGCTGAAAAGAAAGTTACTGTTAATAACAGTAAAAAACATGAAAAAGAAAAATACGTTGCTTAGTTATATGATTTTTACGGGCCTGGCTTTATAGTCAGGCTGTTTTTAATGGCACAAATATATAAATAGCGTGAGGATTACTTATTGTGATATAATATTATGGGCCCTGCAAAGGTCATATTCAGAAAATGAAAGAAGGTACTGGCATGTTTAAATATACAGCATTAACACTTATTATGGCATATATACTTGATCTTTTAATTGGAGATCCGGCATGGCTGTACCATCCTGTAAGATTTATAGGTAAAAGCATAAGCTTTATAGAAAAAAGTATGCGTAAAGTATTTCCTGGTACAAGCAGGGGAGAAAAAGCCGGTGGTTTCTTTACCGTGCTAATAATTCTTATTGAATGCGCCCTTATTCCAACAGCTGTTCTTTATGCAGCATACAGACTTAATACAGTACTATTTGTAATATTAGAAACTTTTATGTGTTATCAGATGCTTGCAACAAAGTGTCTTAAAACTGAAAGCATGAAGGTATATGACAGACTTAAAGCTCATGATCCTGAGGGTGCAAGATATGCAGTATCCATGATTGTTGGAAGAGATACAGAGAATCTTTCAGAAGAAGGGATTGCAAAGGCAGCAATAGAAACAGTTGCAGAAAACAGTTCAGACGGAATTATAGCACCAGTATTTTATTATGCCCTTGGAGGTCCTGTGCTTATGTGGATATATAAAGGCATAAATACAATGGATTCCATGCTGGGATATAAGAATGAAAAATATATTAACTTTGGAAGATATGCAGCAAAGCTTGATGACATAGCAAACTATATTCCTTCAAGATTAAGCGGTATTTTAATAATTGCAGGAGCATTTCTGGCAGGATATGATTACAGAAATGCATGGAAGATTTTTGTTAGAGACAGATTTAATCACGCAAGTCCTAACTCTGCACAGACAGAATCAGCTGTGGCAGGAGCTCTTAATATTGAACTTGCAGGTAATGCCGTATACTTTGGTAAGGTATACGAAAAGCCCGTAATAGGGGACCATAACAGAGATGTTGAGGCAGAAGATATCAGAAGAAGTAACAGACTTCTCTATTTATCATCGGCTCTTGCAACAGTTGTATTTGCACTGTTAAGCGGAATTTTGTTTTAGAAAGGAAAGCATGAAAATGAACAAACACGGCGGAGATATTTACCGTAACAGAAATGTTATAGATTTTTCTTCAAACTGCAATCCTTTCGGAGCACCGGAAGGGGTAAAGAAAGCAATTGCTGATTCAGTTGAAAAAATTGGGAATTACCCTGATACAGAATGTACAGAACTGAGAAAAGCTATTTCAGCATATGAAGAGGTTCAAAGAGAATATATTCTGTGTGGAAATGGAGCAGCAGACCTTATTTTTGCAGCAGCATCTGCAGTTAAGCCTGCTAAAGCGCTTGTAACAGCACCGGCTTTTGCTGAATACAGCCAGGCTCTTACAGCTTCAGGCTGCAGCATAAAGGAATATTTTTTAAAAGAAGAAAATGGCTTTGAAGTTAAAGAAGACATATTAGAATGCATTACTGAAGACATAGATATGATGTTTCTATGTAACCCTAATAATCCCACAGGAGTAGTTACAGAAAAAGAACTTCTTTTAAGTATTCTGAAAAAGTGCAGGGAAAAGAATGTTATCCTTGTGCTTGACGAATGCTTTAATGACTTTATCAGCTGTCCCTCAACATATACAATGAAAGAATGTTTAAAGGAATATGACAATCTCATAATCTTAAAGGCGTTTACAAAGAAGTATGCAGTGGCTGGGTTACGACTAGGATATGCCATGACAGGAAACAGAGGAATCATTGATAAAATGAAAGCTGTTATGCAGCCATGGGGAGTTTCGGTACCGGCTCAGGAAGCGGGAATTGCAGCTCTTAAAGAAGAGGAATATGTAAAGAAATCAATGGAATATCTCAGTAAAGAAAAGGATTTTCTAAAAGATAGTATTTCGGAGGCAGGCTTTAAAGTATATGGTTCAGAGGCAAACTATATATTTTTTAAAGGAACTGATGACCTCTATGACTACTGTCTTGAGAGAGGAATTCTCATAAGAGACTGCAGCAACTATGATGGGCTTGAAAAAGGGTATTACAGAGTTGCAGTAAAGTTACATGAGGACAATGTGAAGTTAATCAGATTAATGAAAGACAGAAAGGGCGAGTGAAATGGCAAAACCTATTATGATACAGGGCACCATGTCAAATGCAGGAAAGAGTTTTCTTGTGGCAGGACTATGCAGGATTTTCAGGCAGGATGGTTACAGGGTGGCTCCATTTAAGGCACAGAACCTGGGACTTAACTCATATATCACAAGTGACGGTCTTGAAATGGGAAGAGCACAGGTAATGCAGGCAGAGGCTGCAGGCATAGAACCAGATGTAAAGATGAACCCTGTGCTCATTAAATCTGCCACGCATAACAGTTCACAGATTATTGTAAATGGTGAAATCTTTACTACTTCAGGAAAGACACCAGAAGAAATAAAGGGAAAAATTAATGCTGAAGTAAGCGCAGCATATGATGATCTTGAAAAAGATTATGACATTATTGTAATTGAAGGAGCAGGAAGCCCTGTGGAAATGAATATCAAAGAAAGAGATATTGTAAATATGGCTATGGCTGAACTTGCTGATGCTCCCGTGCTCCTTGCAGGTGACATCGAAAGAGGAGGCGTATTTGCACAGCTTGTAGGTACCATGGAACTTTTTAATAAAGAAGAAAAAGAAAGAGTAAAAGGTTTTGTAATAAACAAGTTCAGAGGCGATCCGGAAAACTTTGAATCAGGGAAAAAGTTTTTAGAAGAAAGAACAGGAGTGCCTGTGACAGGAGTAATACCATATGCTGATATACGCCTTGATGATGAAGACAGCCTTGCGACACCTGATGGGGTAAATAAGTCAGAAGAAGTAGTTGATATTGCAGTAATTAAAGCACCGTATACTGCTAACACTACGGACTTTACAGCTTTAGAAATAATCGATGGAGTATCCGTAAGGTTTATTGATAAGGCAGAGGAAATAGGAAAGCCTGATATGATTTTACTTCTGGGTTCAAAGAATACAATGGCTGATCTTAAATGGATGAGAAAGTCAGGAGTTGAAGAGGAAGTTAAGAAACATGCAGCTTCAGGCGGCACTGTATTTGGAATCTGCGGAGGATATCAGATGCTTGGCATGACAATTTCTGATCTGAGAGATACAGAGCAGGGAGGAGAAATGGAGGGAATGGAACTTCTTCCTGTTGACACAGTTTATGAAACAAGAAAAATAAGAACAAGAGTAAAGGGGCATTTCCTTAATGTTACTGGTGACCTTGCAGATCTTTCTAAAGAACCTCTTGAAGGATACGAAACACATATGGGTATTTCAACACTTAGAAAGGGAGCATATCCGTTTACTAAAATAAAAGATAATGTAACTGGAGAGGAGAAAGAAGAAGGGGCTGTGAATGGAAATGTTTATGGCACTTATGTTCACGGAATCTTTGATGAAAAAGGGGTGGGCTACAAAATTGTATCCATGCTGGCTGCTAAGAAAGGAGCTGAACTTTCTGAGACAGAAGCCACGAGCTATGCTGCCTTTAAGGAAGAGCAGTATGATAAACTGGCTGACACAGTAAGAAATAATCTTGACATGAAAAAGGTATATGAAGTCCTTGGAATTAAAAAATAAAAAAGTACAAAAAACTTAAAATTACCTATTGCATAGCAATATAAAAAATGGTAGTATAAACAAGTACAGTTTTTTATTTTAGTGCTGTAGAACAATTTAATATACAGACGGTGAAGGAGACAGTAGCCTTGCGTAATATCCTTACAGAGAGTATGCCATATGGTGAGAGGCAGCGGTGAAGCAAATGTCGAAGATCACTCCGGAGTCTGACACTTTAATGAGAGGCACCTTGATAGAGGTATGCAACTAGGGTGGTACCGCGGTTTAACGAAAATCGTCCCTAATCGAAATATTATTTTATATTCGATTGGGGATTTTTTATTATATAAACTGGGCCCCAAGCGAGAACAGAAAGGAACGTATAACATGTTTGAAAAACTATCAGAAAAACCTGTTGCTGAAGTCCAGAACGAACAGGTTGAAAAATGGAAAGAAGAAGACCTTCTTCACAAGTGCGTTACAGAAAGAGATGGTCAGCCAAAATTCGTATTCTACGAAGGACCTCCAACAGCTAACGGAAAACCAGGAATCCATCATGTAATGGCAAGAACACTAAAAGACTCAATCTGCCGTTACAAGACAATGAAAGGCTTCCAGGTTAACAGAAAAGCAGGATGGGATACACACGGACTTCCAGTAGAAATCGAAGTAGAAAAGCAGCTTAACATGAGCGGCAAACAGGATATCGAAAAATACGGAATCAAAGAATTCAACCAGAAGTGCAGAGAATCTGTATTCACTTACACAGGAATGTGGGGAGAAATGACAGAAAGAATGGGATACATGGTTGACCTTGATAACCCATATATTACATTAGATAATAACTACGTAGAATCATGCTGGTGGATTCTTAAAGAATTCTTCAAAGGCGGATTAGTTTACGAAGGACACAAAATCCTACCTTACTGCCCAAGATGCGGAACTGGTCTTGCATCACACGAAGTAGCACAGGGCTATAAAGAAGTAAAGGTAAATACAATTACAGCTAAGTTTAAGCGCGTAGGAACAGAAAACGAATACTTCCTTGCATGGACAACAACTCCATGGACATTAGCATCAAATACTGTTTTAACAGTAGGTCCTGATATTGACTACGTAAAAGTTAAAATGACAGAAGGCGACGAAGAAGGAAACTTCTTCTATGTTGCAAAAGCTTTAGCAGATAAGACTTTAGGCGAAGGCAAATACGAAATCGTAGAAGAAATGAAAGGTAAGGACCTTGAATACGTTGAGTACGAACAGTTAATGCCATTCCTTAAGGCTGACAAAAAGGCGTTCTTCGTTACATGCATGGATTATGTATCTGTTGAAGACGGTACTGGTATCGTTCATACAGCTCCTGCATTTGGTGAAGATGACTATCAGTGCGGAAGAAAATATGATCTTCCAATGTTACAGCCAGTAGACGAAAAAGGTTGCTATACAGAAACTCCATGGAAGGGTCACTTCGTAATGGAAGATGGTCTTGATGTAGAAATCATCAAATGGCTTGCTAAAGAAAACAAAATCTTTGCAAAGGCTAAGTTAGAACATAACTACCCACACTGCTGGAGATGCGGAACACCACTTGTTTACTATGCTAAACCAAGCTGGTACATAGAAATGAGCAAACTGAAAGATCAGCTTGTAGAAAATAACAACACAGTTAACTGGTATCCTGATTTCGTAGGAGAAAAGAGATTTGGAAACTGGCTGTCAGAAGTTAAAGACTGGGCTATTTCAAGAACTAGATACTGGGGTACTCCAATTCCGGTATGGAGATGCGAATGCGGTCATTTAGAATGCATTGGAAGCAGAGAAGAATTAGTAGAAAAAGCTGTTGAAGATATTGATACAACTATTGAACTTCACAGACCATATGTTGACGATGTTCACATCAGGTGCCCACACTGCGGAAAAGAAATGCAGAGAATTCCAGAAGTTATGGACTGCTGGTTCGACTCAGGAGCAATGCCATTTGCACAGTGGCACTATCCATTCGAAAACAAAGAAATCTTTGATGAAAAATTATTCCCAGCTGACTTTATCTGTGAAGGTATTGACCAGACAAGAGGATGGTTCTATTCATTAATGGCTATTTCAACATTTATCAAAGGAAAGGCTCCATACAAGAACGTTCTTGTTAATGACTTAATCCTTGATAAAGAAGGAAAGAAAATGAGTAAATCAAGAGGAAACACTGTTTCTCCATTTGAATTATTCGATAAATACGGTGCTGATGCTACAAGATGGTACCTGTTAAGTGTATCACCAGCATGGACACCAACCAAGTTTGACGAAGATGGTCTGATTGACGTTGTAAGCAAGTTCTTTGGAACAATCAAGAACGTATATAACTTCTTCGTACTTTACTCAAACCAGGATGATATCAAGGCTGACGAACTTCAGGTTCCATATGCAGAAAGACCTGAATTAGACAGATGGATTTTATCAAAGTACAACCAGTTAGTAAAAGATGTTACAGAATATATGGATTCATTTGATCACATGAAGACTGTAAGAGCTATTACTGATTTTGTAAATGAAGATCTTTCAAACTGGTATATCAGAAGAGCAAGAAGAAGATTCTATGCCGAAGAAATGACAGATGACAAGAAGAGTGTATATGCTACAACATACGAAGTATTAGTTGGAACAGCTAAGTTAATCGCTCCAATTGCACCATTTATTTCAGATGAAATCTATACAAAACTTACAGGAGAAGAAACTGTTCATACAGCTTTATTCCCAGAAGCAGATCTTTCATTAGTAGACAAAACTGTTGAAGAAAGAATGGACCTTGTAAGATCACTTGTAACTCTTGGAAGAGGGGCAAGAGAAAAAGAAAGAATCAAGGTAAGACAGCCACTTGCTGAAATTCTTGTTGATGGTAAGTACAAAGAAACAATCGAAGACCTTACACCATTAATCATGGAAGAACTTAATGTAAAGAACGTAGTATTTGCAGAAGAACTTGGCGAATATATGAATTTCACATTAAAACCTAACTTCAAGGCTGCAGGCCCTGTATTAGGAAAGAATGTTAAGGCATTTGGTGCTGCGCTTGCAAAAGAAAACCCAGCTGAATTAGTTGGCAGACTTGATGCAGGTGCTGTAGTAATGAACCTTAACGGTGAAGATTACGAAATCACAAAGGATCTTGTAGATGTAAGAATTAATGCCAAGGAAGGCTTTGCTGTTGCTATGGAAAACAATATGTTTACAATCCTTGATACAACAGTAACAGAAGAACTTACAGAAGAAGGTCTTGCAAGGGAACTTGTTTCAAAGGTTCAGCAGCTTCGTAAACAGCACGACTTCGAAATGATGGACAACATCAATATCTATGTTGACGCTGACGAAGAAACAACAAAGGCTATTGCTTCATTTGATGAATATATCAGAAAAGAAACACTGGCAGCTTCTATTGAAGCAAAATCAGGTCTTGAAGAATTTGACTTAAACGGTCACAAGACTGGAATTGCAGTAGAAAGAATCTAACTCAGAAACACGCAGGCTGTTCGCTCTTAAGAACGGCCTGCTTTTTAAGATTAAAAGGAAGAATTTATGGTAAATTTAAGAAACCTGGAATTTAAAGAAATGGAAGGCTTTATTAAGTCTCTGGGAGAGCCTGCATTCAGGGCAAAGCAGGTGTTTTCCTGGATATATAAAGGGGTGGTTTCTTTTGATGAAATGAATAACGTGCCAAAGGCTTTAAGAGAAAAGCTTGCAGCTGATTCATATATCGGAAGAATTACACCAGTTGAAGTTCAGAAGTCAAAGACAGACGGTACAAGGAAATACCTTTATGAGCTTGAGGACGGAAACAGAATTGAAAGCGTATTTATGAAATATAAATATGGGAACTCTATCTGTGTTTCTTCTCAGGCAGGATGCAGAATGGGATGCCATTTCTGTGCTTCCACAAGAAACGGATTAGAAAGAAATCTGGAAGCTGGAGAAATTCTTTCTCAGATTATGGAGGCTGAACGTGATACAGGAGAAAAAATAGGGCATATTGTAGTTATGGGAACAGGTGAACCTTTTGATAACTATGAGAACCTTTCAAAGTTCATAAGGATTGTAAATGACAGGCAGGGACTTAATCTTGGCATGAGAAATATTACTGTTTCCACATGCGGAATTGTTCCTGTAATTGAGAAATTCGGTGATGATTTTCCTCAGGTAAATCTTGCAATTTCTCTTCACGGAACAACTGATGAAATCCGTGGAAATATGATGCCTGTTAATAAGGCATATCCATTAGATGTCCTTATTCCTGCATGCAGAAAATATACAGAAAAAACAGGAAGAAGAATTACTTTTGAATATACACTGGTTAATGGTGTTAATGACAGCAACAGAGACGCTGACAGACTGTGTAACCTGCTAAAAGGTATGCTGTGTCATGTTAACCTTATTCCACTTAATAAGGTGGCAGAAACGGGATTTGACACTGTAAGCCGTGAAAGGGCAGGAGAGTTCCAGCAGATATTAGACAGGAGAGGAATTCCTGCAACGGTAAGGCGTGAACTTGGTGCTGATATTGATGCGGCATGCGGTCAGCTGAGACTGAATAACCAGAAATAGGGAACAGAATCATATATTAAATATATAAAATATTAACTCTATTTGGCGGATGCACTTAAATAGAGGTCAGACTTTTTGTTGTAATAACAAAAAGTACAATAATATAACTTGAATAAATTAAAGTGTTAGTGTATAATAAATTTACAATTAAAAGAACGGAGGAACATAATAATGGTTAAATTATTAGTTGGACATAAAGGAACAGGTAAGACAAAGCAGATGATTGATCTGGCTAATGAACAGGTTGAAGCAAGCAAAGGCAGCATCATCTTCATTAACAAGAACTCAAGATTAACTTATGATCTTAAATACAGAATCAGAGTTGTATGCATGGAAGACTATGAACACATTACAAACAGCGATGAATATATCGGATTTATTTACGGAATTATCAGTTCAGACCATGACATCGAAACTATCTTTATTGACAGCATTTTAAAACACGCAGATTTCTCATTAGGAGATCTTCCTGAATTCTTAGAAAGATTACAGGATATTTCAAAGAACTACGGTATGGACTTCGTAGTAAGCTTAAGTGCTGAAAAAGAAGAAATGATCGGAGTAAACTTTGACGAATACGAAGTTTTAAACTAATCATAACTTGAACTTTATGGGGGCGGATTACCGTCCCCTTGTTTTTTTGGTGGCAAAATGACTGATATTAAGAAAATAGAAAAAATATATGCTGAAAGAGAAAGAAGACCTATAGGTAAGCACCGCTTCTTTTCTGTTCTTGTACCATTTGTAGAAAAAGACGGTGAGCTTAACCTTCTTTTTGAAGTAAGGTCCGGTAAGCTTTGCTCTGACCCGGGAGAAATATGTTTTCCAGGTGGTCACATGGAGCCAGGCGAAACTATTGCTGAAGCAGCAGTAAGAGAAACAGTTGAAGAAACAGGAATACCTGAATCAGAAATCAGGGTAATAGGGAAGGGCGATACGCTGTATGGTTATGCAAACTATACTCTGTACACTACAATGGCAGTTATTTCATATGAAGCATATGAGAACGCTGTAATTGAAAGAGCTGAAGTTGATGAACTTTTCCTTATGCCTCTTCAGGAATTTATTGATAATGAGCCTGAAGTATATGACCAGAAAATAGCTCTTACAATCTGCGATGATTTTCCTTTTGAAAAGCTGGGAATTACCAAGGACTATTACTGGAGACAGGGTCCGTGGGCAGTACCTGTATATGAAGTAAGGGGAAGACAGGTCTGGGGACTTACAGGAAGAATTGTAATGCAGCTTGTAACGGAGCTGGAAAGCCAGAAGTGAAAATTTTGAAGTAAGTATGGGAAATTTACCAGGAAACCGGGTTTTGGATAATATTTACCTGGAATTCCTATGGGGAAAGGCTTCAGAAGTGAAAAATATTTTTTACTCAGAGATTTTAACTGAAATTCAGCGATTTCTCGTTAAATTTCCAAAGTAACTTTTAATTTTCACTTTCAGTATGATTTTATCCATGGATTTCTCTTCTGAGGCAGGCTCAGAGGGTGATTTTTCGTTAAAATTCTAAAGTAACTTTTTATTTTCACTTCGGACACTTTGGTACCATGGATTTCGGTGCTGGCGCTACACATAGAAGCGTAATATAGTGAAAAACATGGAGTAACTTTCATTTTTCACTTTCAGTACTAATCACAATGCTATATAATGAAATTTAGAATAACACATATGGAGGTAATTTATGTTTTTACCTGTATCGGTAAAAGAAATAGAAGAAAGAGGATGGGATCAGGTTGACTTTGTTCTTGTAACAGGTGACGCCTATGTTGATCATCATTCTTTTGGTACGGCAATTATTGGAAGAATCCTTGAAAGCAGAGGATACAGAGTAGCAATACTTCCGCAGCCAGACTATCATAGCGCAGAAGATTTCAAACGATTTGGAAAACCAAGACTTGGTTTCCTTATTAACAGCGGAACTGTGGATTCTATGGTAAATAACTATTCTGTATTTAAAAGAAAAAGGAAAACTGACGAATATTCTCCAGGGGGAGTACCTGGTAAGCGACCTGACCGTGCTGTTATTGTTTACAGTAACAGAGCAAGGGAAGCATATAAAGATGTACCAGTTATAATCGGAGGAATTGAAGCGAGTTTAAGAAGAATGGGTCACTACGATTACTGGAGCGATAAAGTAAGACGCTCTATACTTCTTGATTCAAAGGCAGACCTTCTGATTTATGGAATGGGAGAAAAAGCAATTGTTGAAATTGCAGAAGCACTTGAAGCTGGTATTGAACCTCAGTATATCGGATGGATCAGGGGAACATGTTACAAAACTCATGACCCACAGATAGATGAAGAGACAGTGGTACTGCCATCTTTTAATGATATATGTGAGTCAAAAGACGAATATTGCAGAAGCTTTAAGATGCAGTACAAAAATAACGACTATATTAATGGTAAGCGTGCAGTGGAAGAATACGATGGAAATATTTTTGTAGTTCAGAATCCACCGCAGGCACCACTTGAAACTTTTGAATTAGATGATGTGTATGAACTTCCTTTCGAAGATGAAGTTCATCCGATGTATAAAGAACTTGGTGAAATTCCTGCTTTCAGGGAAATAAAGTTCAGCCTTGTATCAAGCCGTGGATGTTTCGGAGGGTGCAGTTTCTGTGCTTTAACATATCACCAGGGAAGACAGGTAAGAAGCAGAAGTAAGGAAAGTCTTGTTAAGGAAGCAGAGAAGCTTACAAAGAAACCAGACTTTAAAGGATACATTCATGATGTAGGAGGTCCTACAGCAAACTTCCGTCAGCCGGCATGCGATCAGCAGCTGAAGTACGGAGTGTGTAAAAACAAAGACTGTCTGTACCCGCATCCATGTAAAAATATGAATATTGACCATAGTGAGTACCTTGATGTGCTTCGCGCCATAAGAGAAATTGATGGTATCAAAAAAGTATTCATCCGTTCAGGTATAAGATATGACTATTTAATGGCAGATAGAGATGATACATTTTTCTATGAATTATGCAAGTATCATATCAGTGGAACTCTGAAGGTTGCTCCTGAGCATATTTCTGATAAAGTGCTCTACTATATGAGAAAGCCGGAGAAGAAAGTATTTCTGGAATTTGCAGATAAGTACAAAAGGATAAATGAAAAACTGGGACTTAAACAGTACCTGATTCCTTATCTTATCAGTTCCCATCCGGGAAGTAATCTGGATGATGCCATAGAAGTTGCACTGTTTCTTAAAGACTACGGATTTGTTCCTGACCAGGTTCAGGACTTTTATCCAACACCTGCAACACTTGCAACCTGCATGTACTACACAGAAAAAGATCCATTTACAATGAAACCAGTTTATGTTGCAAAGGACCTTGAAGAGAAGAAAATGCAGCGAGCACTTATACACTACAACAAACCGGAAAACAGAAACACAGTAATTAAAGCTTTAAAAACAGCAGGCAGAGAAGACCTTATTCCTGTACTGCTGGGTCACAGAAGAGGAAATACACATGAGCCTGATAAGCGAGTTCGGAAGGATAATAGGGGAAGGAAAAAGACAGCTGGCCGTGGTAAAAAGTAAGCCTCTGTTTCTTATGGAAGAAATAGGGGAAGGCGAAATGTCACATAACTGTATCTGTCATGGAGATAACAAAGTCTTTATGAAAACGCTTCTTGATGAATACCACATGAAGGAGAAAATCAATATGATATATATTGATCCACCGTTTTTCTCCAAGTCTGATTATGATGCAGTTCTTAAAGCAGGAGACCAGAATATACGTCACCTTGCTTATGCAGATAAGTGGGAAAAGGGACTTAACGAATATCTCAGAATGTGTTCTGGAAGATTAATGATGATGAAAGAACTTCTTGCAGATGACGGCCTTATATGGGTTCATCTTGACTGGCATGTAGTTCACTACGTAAAAATACTGATGGATGAAATCTTTGGGGAAAAGAACTTTATAAATGAAATAATCTGGAATTACAAATCAGGTGGTACAAGTAAGCGCCACTTTTCCAGAAAGCATGACACTATTTTGGTGTATAGCAAAACTGGTAAATACAGATTCTATCCTCTGGAAGAAAAATCATATAACCGTCAGCTTAAGCCGTACAGGTTTAAGGGAGTCAAAGAATACAAGGACGAAACCGGCTGGTACACCATGGTAAATATGAAGGATGTCTGGAATATTGATATGGTAGGAAGAACTTCTTCTGAAAGAACAGGTTATGCTACACAGAAACCAGAACAGCTGCTTGAAAGAATTATAAATGCAAGCACTGAAGAGGGGGATGTTGTGGCGGACTTTTTCTGCGGCAGTGGTACACTTCCTGCTGTTGCCTCAAAAGCAGGAAGACACTTTATAGGCTGTGATATGAGTAAGCTTGCAGTTGAAAGTACTGCTGCAAGGCTTTCTGATATCGGGGCTTCTTTTGCTGTTTATGATTTTTCTGATGAAGAAAAACCACAGTTTCAGCCGGATCTTAAATTTGCCTATGAGGATATACCAGGAACAGAGAACAAACTTCTGAGAATAGAACTTCTTGGTATAAAGAGCAAAGGAATGATAAGAAAAGTTGAAAAGAAATCAAAGGGTACAGTAAAACAGATTCTGAAGGAAGACTCTGTGCAGATGGTAGGTGGCTGGAGCATAGATTTTGGATATAACGGCAAAGTACACAGACCTGATGTAATCTTCAGCCGAAACTCAGGAAAACTTGAAACAGTACATGAAAAAATATATTCAGGTAAAATGCAGGTAAGCATTAAAGTAGTAGATATTTTTGGAAATGCAGTGTATGAAAGGGGAGTATTATGAAAAATCATTTAAAGGACACTATAACAGACTATATTGTAATAATAATTGCCTGTGCCATAGGTGCCTTTTCTACAGTAGCTGTAATGATTCCTAATGGACTTACCATGGGAGGACTTACTGGTATTGTAAGAATTATTCAGCATTATGTTGATGTGAATTTCTCTCTTACGTATTACGCAGGTGCCATTCTCATCCTTATACTTGTAGCGGTGACCATAGGCAGGAGAGAAGCTAAAAAGATAATTGTAATAACGGCAATATATCCTGCTATAATGTTTTTTATGGAGAAAATGGACTTTCAGCTGTTAGAGGAAAAGGATGTAATTCTTGCAGCGATTTTCTGCGGAGTATTTTCCGGAATCTGTAACGGACTTGTTTTCTGGAGAGGTTATGCATTCTGCGGAACAGAATCTATTGCCAAAATACTTAAGAAGAAAGTAATGCCGCAGGTAGATATAAGCAGGATATTACTTATTCTTGATGCTGTAATAATTATTGCATCAGCCTTTATTTTTGGTAGAAACATTGCGCTTTATGCTCTCATAACGCAGTTTATTACAACAAAGATGATAGATTTTGTAATGTACGGCCTGGAAACAAAGATTGTTCAGGTTAACATTAACACAAGTAAACCTGCGCAGATATCTGACTTTGTACTGCACAAACTTAACAGAGGAATTACAGGACGCATGGTTGAAGGCGGTTATACAGGTGAAATGAGAAAGCAGCTTGTTGTTCTCTGCTCACCAAGAGAAAGCATGCTTTTAAGAAAGTATCTTGCTGAAACAGACCCGGCAGCTTTTGTAACTGTAGTTCACGTTGATACAGTATGGGGATCTGGTAAAGGATTTACGGAAATAGACGAAAAGTAAAAAATATATGACAAAAGCCTCCGGAAGAGTAATCTCCGGGGGCTTTTGCATGATAAAAAACATATAAGTAAGAGGTGCTGAGGTACTAAAAAAAGAACAAAAGAAATACAGCAGATATGGTTGACACTAACAAGCACAATGTGGTAATATAGTCAAGCTGTCTTCTGAAAGACAAGTCAGGATGCTACAGAAACACCTCACGGGGTGAAAAAAGAAGAGCAGAAAGTCCTTGAC
>SAMEA104404100__coassemble_2095_pt1 | contig 16007 bp, 15 predicted proteins | sample SAMEA104404100__metabat2_high_PE_036 | metagenome-assembled genome bin SAMEA104404100 (sample SAMEA104404100) | Balaenoptera acutorostrata | reverse complement strand
GTCACTTTTATATTATTACAATAACTTTCTATCTGTATTTATTTTCTAAATATGAAAGATAAAGTTCCGGCTTATCTTCAGAGTCCACAAACATTTCGCAAAGTTCTTTAGTTGATAATACTGCACCGTATTTAAAGATGTTATCTCTCATCCACTGATGAATCATGCTGATTTTTCCCTCTTTAAACAGTGTATTTATATCTCCTGTCTCCTTTGTCATTGCGTCAGCAATATGACATGCAAGAATTTCAGCTCTAATATATATTGGGAAGTATCCCACATATCCAGTTGCCCAGTGAATATCCTGCAGTATGCCTTCACTGTCACTTTCTGATGTAATACCAAAGTATTCTTCGTACTTGCTATTCCAGATTTCTTTTACATTTTCTACATTAATCTTACCGTTAATAAGGTCTCTTTCGATTTCATAGCGAATAATAATATGAAGAACCTCTGTGAAGTCATCTGCTTCAAGTCTTACAGAACTTATATTAACTCTGTTAAAATCATTATAGAAGTCTTCTTTTGAAATATCCTTAAGTGCATCAGTGTACATGCTGAACTTGTCGTAAAGATAATCAGTAAATCCTCTGCATCTTCCAATAATATTCTCGTAGAATCTTGCTACTGCTTCGTCCATAAGCATAGTAGGTGCACAGACAAGCATAGTACCCTTAAGGCTTTTATCTACAGACTGAACATAAATACCCTTAGCACCGCTGTGAAGAATATTGCTCATACCTGTTTTAATATCATCCTCCCTGTACTCGTTTATAATTCTTACATCATATGGAGAATATGCAAGTACAATGGGGAAGCTTCCCGTATCAATTCTTCCGCAGTTAAAATCAAAGCCCAGTTCTTCTAACACTTCCTGCCAGACTTTCTTCTGAATTTCCACAGGAACACTGATTTTAAGAGGTTTCTGCCCTTCCTTATTCTTCATTTCCTTAATTTTCCGAATAAGTTCCGGCTTAATGCTGTCAATAAGTTCATCAAGCATTTTAACTGTTGTATCAGGTTCATAATATGACATTAAAGCATCGTAAGGTGTATCCTGATATCCCCAGTATCTTGCAAAGCCGGTAAATGTACTGCAAATCTTTTTTAAATATGGCTTGAATTCGTAAAAATCGTTGTCCTTCTTTGCCTTTGTCCATACTTTTTCTGCATCACCAATAAGCTTAAGGTATTCCTGATACTGCTCTTCCGGAGTGTTCTCAGAAAAGTATGTATTGTATGTAATACGGTTAATCATGGCATCTGTAATATGATCATTCTGTGGGTTATTCTTAAAATATGCAGTATATTTTCTAAATGCTGACCCCGAAACCATATAGTACATTTCACTACCAAGGAATGATTTCATTTCGTTTCTTACATCAACTGCACCTTCTGGCATGGCAATAAGTCTGTCCCAGTAAAGTACACCCTCAACAAGATAATTCATCTGCTCAACTTTTTCTACTATACTCTTAAATTCTTTCAGTCTTTTTTCATATATATCCATTTTATTCACTCTTTCTATTATATTTACGCAGTCCGAAGAACATTATAACTGCAGCTATAGCATATAGTACTGCTGCAATATAGTATGCATATCTGTATCCTTCAAGTGTTGTAAACAGAAACTTACCTGTAAAGTTACCGCTTACAATACTTATAATTCCTGCAAGGAAATTTACCATGGAAGTATAAGCAGGTCTCAGGGCCTTTGGTGTAATAGACATCATAAGGTCACTTTCTGCAGGAGCTCCAAGATTTGCAAATCCTGATCTCATAAACAGAGCCATACCTACTACAGGAACCATGGCTGATCCAAATCTGTCACCATTAGCAATAATCAGCATAAACGGAATTGACATAGCAACAGTAAATACATTAGTTCCTACCTTACCAAACTTCCTTACAACATAAGGTGTAAACAGCATAAACAGCACAATAGCAAGATACGATATGGATACAAGAAGTGACGATGTTGCCTTATCCATGTGTAAATTTCTGTTTAAGAATACTGTAAAGTATGATGTGAAAAGTCCCATGGCAAAGGAAATAATTGTCCAGTAAACAAGAAATGTTACAGCATCTCTGTTAAGTAACACCTTGTGTATTTCTGACATCTTCTCCTTAAGGCTCTTCTTCTCTTCCTTATTAGTATCTACATAGTCATCCTTTTCTTCTTTAATGAGAAGTACAGGAATAAGGGCCATAAGTGATATTATACCCACAATAAAAAGAACATCTTCGTTGCCCTGTACATATGCAGCTTTCAGCGCCGGTGCAGCATCAGCAATATATGCTGTAATCTGTTTTGCCACTTCGTAGGTTTCTCCTGCTCTTAAAGCAAACATCTTTACAACAAAAACTCCTCCAAGATATGTAGTAATAAAATATCCTACGTATCCCATATAATACGCTCTTGTGTACCAGTCAATACTTTTGTCATTAAGGTTACCAGTATAAGCTGCTACAAATGGTGATAGCATTATGTAGTGCAGCTGAACACCTACAAGTGACATAAGAGTTGTAAAATAGAATATGTTTTCGTTCCTGAAAAATACTACGCCGAACATGGCTGCCGCACATGACAGGCTGCAGAATACAAGCAGCTTCTTATACCCTGTCTTTGGTACAAAAAGAAGTACTGCAGCAGATATGAAGGTTGCATATCCATAAAACGCCCAGAAAGATGTAGCAATTGAAACTGATACTTCCTGAAGATAATTTACGTATGTATCGTACATTATACCGCTTACCAGGTTGTTAATTATATAACTTAATATAAACATATATAAGTTTCTTTTTTCTCTTTTAGTTAAACTCATATTTTCCCCGCAATCTATTTGAAATCAATCTTTGTAAAAAACGGATGCAGATTGTTGCCTTCAAAATCAGAATCAAAGGCTGACTGTTCTTCTTCACCAAGAGATGACTCTACCTGTTTTCTATTCTGTATAAGTTCTTTGTTTTCTACATGTTCAAGAATAGCAAGAAGTATTTTGGCTTCCTTTTTCATTTTCTGAATGTTGAACTTATGAGTTCTTACAGTTGCAACATTAATGTCAAGTTCTTCACTTATGGTCTTGTTGTCTTTACCTTCGTATACTGCTTCAAGAATATTCTTCTGAGAAACAGAAAGCCCGTTTACATCCTTATCAAGGTTCAGAAGGCTGTGAAAAACTCCTTTGTGCTCTGTAATAAGATGTTCCTGAACTGCACGTTCTGCAGTAATATATCGTCCTCTTGATAGTTGAACGATACCTTCTTCAAAATCTTCTCCACAGAAAATACAGACATATTTGTTGCTTTCTTTGTCAAAAATATATCCTGTTCTGAGTTCTTCAACAGAGAGATCATTAAATTTCATTATATCGCCTCCATTATAAATGTTCTGGTTATTTGTTTAAGTTTACATAAACTTTATCATATATTATTTGTATAATCAACAGCTATGTTGTAAAGAAATGCCCAGAAATCAAAGTTCTTCTGATTTCCGGGCAGTAGCTTCTTAATTTACAGGATTTCTTTAAATGCCTTTACATTGTCAGCAGGGCTTTCACCTTTAAAGACTGCTGAACCAGCCACAAGAATATCGCATCCTGCATCTGCAATTTCTTTAGCATTATTAAGATTTACTCCTCCGTCTATTTCAATGACAAAGTTGTATCCTTTTTCCTTCCTTATTCTGTCAAGCTCTCTGATTTTGTCAAGTGCACCTGGAATAAACTTCTGTCCGCCAAATCCAGGGTTTACTGACATAACAAGAACAAGGTCAAGGTCAGGAAGTATACATTCTAATGATGATACAGGTGTTGCAGGGTTTAATGAAACTCCTGCCTTTACTCCCGAATCCTTAATCTGCTGAATCACTCTGTGAAGGTGAAGACAGGCTTCCTGATGAACAACAATAAATTCGGTTTTGTCTGTAACAAAATCCTCAATATATCTTTCCGGATGTTCAATCATAAGATGTACATCGTATGGTGCTGTTTCGTAAGAATTAAGTGCTTTCATAACTGGTGCACCAAAGCTTATATTAGGAACGAAGTGACCGTCCATTACGTCTACATGCACATAGTCACAGCCTGCCCTGCTGATTTCTTCAACATGAGCACCTAGTTTTGCAAAGTCTGCAGATAAAATTGATGGTGATAGTTTTGCCATTAATAGCCTCCATTATACTTAATACTTTTTTCTGTTTTTTAACTCGTTCATATTAGAAACATATGATTCATATCTTACAGAATGAATCTGCCCCTCTTCAGCTGCCTGACGCACTACGCATCCAGGTTCTTTCATGTGATAACAGTTATCAAATCTGCACTGTCCCTTTAGTCTTTCTATTTCGGGATAAAAATCCATCAGACTTTCTTCGTCAGTGTCAAGAATATCAAAAGAAGTAAATCCGGGAGTGTCAAATATCATTCCTCCCTCTTCAGTCTGGAAAATTTCCACATGTCTTGTAGTATGTTTACCTCTTCTTGTCTTGCTGCTTATTTCACCTGTTTCCATATTGGCTTCTGGAATAATTCTGTTTGTTATGGTTGACTTTCCAACACCTGATGGTCCTGCAAAGGCCACACGTTTACCTGCCATATACTTTTTCAGCTCATCAATACCCTGCCCTGTAGCTCCGCTTGCAAATACAACGGGGTATACACCCTTATATATGGCTTCTGTTTCTGCAAGTTCTTCTTCTGTGGCAAGATCACATTTGTTAATGCATATAACTGGTTCTATATTGTTCTGCTCAGCCATTATGAGAAATTTATCAATAATTGTATAGTTAGGTTTTGGATTCTTTGCTGCAAACACCACAATGAAGGTGTCTACATTTACAATAGGTGGACGTATAAACTGATTTTTTCTTGTATCAACAGAGTTTATAACAGCGTCTCCGTCTGGTAAAACTTCTATATCCACATTATCACCTACAGCAAGGGTAAGACCCTTCTTCTTGAAGATGCCCCTTCCCTTTGCCTGATATACGCCTTCTTCTGTAAGTACGTAATAGAATCCTCCGATTCCCTTTATTATCAGTCCCTTCATTCCTTAGTTACCTTCACCCTCTGGAACATCACCATCAGGAATTTCTGGTGCTGGTTCTGGTTCCGGTTCCGGAATATTTGGTTCTGGCGCAGGCTTAGGATCTGTATCAATGGATGAAGGTCCTTTACTTACAGTAATGTTAATAGTTCCTCCTGCTTCCATTTTGTATCCTTCATCAAACTGCTGCCACATTACAATATCTTTATTAAATGCTGAACTTTCTTCATATGAAATATTTGGATTTAGTCCTGCATCAATAATTGCTTTCTTTGCATCTTTTACATTTAAGCCAATAACATTAGGAACTTTCTTCTGTGTTGTACCTTTACTGATAACAATGTCAACAACTGTTCCTTCTTCAGCCTCAGCTCCTCCATAAGGTGTCTGACTTATAATTGTATCTTTTTCTTCTTCGCTTTCTTCCTTGGTTACCTTTCCAAGTTTATAGTTGTACTGAGCAAGAAGTTCTCTTATTTCTTTATCTTTAAATATTTTTCCTGTAAGGTCAGGTATGTTTCCTACAACATTTCCTGAACTGATATTAACTGTAACAACTGTGTCTTTTTCAACCTTTGTACCGCCTGATGGACTCTGTGATACGATTTTGCCTTCTTCAATTTCCTTACTTGGAATTTCATCGCCTTTCTTGATCTGAAGTTTCAGTTCTGTAAGTGCTGCTTCGGCTTCTTCGTAAGTCATGTTCTTAAGGTCAGGAACCTTAATATCACCTTTACCACCAAACAGAAGTATACCTGCAATAATTCCAGCTAAAACAACAGCTCCTATAACTGCGCCAATAATGATCTTCTTTTTCTTTGAAGAATCACCTGAAGAAGTTTTTTTCTTTGTCTTCTTTGCTTTCTTAGAAGGTTTTGCAAGTTCTTCTTCAATATCTGCCTTTGCACTCTGTTTTCTGTAATCTTCCACATCAGAAGCTGCAAAGATTGAATTACCAACCATTTTTGTAACAAATTCAATATTGTCAATGTCTTCGAGAAGCTCTTCTGCGTTTCTGTAACGATTAGCCTGATATTTGTCAGTAGCCTTCATTACAAGCTTTTCAAGTGCAGGTGGAATTCCTGATACAAGCTTTGATGGTGGAACAATTTCGTCATTAATATGCATAAGCGCAACCTGAACAGGATTATCACCATCAAAAGGAACCTGTCCTGTAAGCATTTCATAAAGAACAATACCAAGAGAATAAATATCTGACCTTTCATCAACATATGAACCTCTTGCCTGTTCTGGTGAGAAATAGTGTACAGAACCAATAATCTTTGTTGTTTCTGAAGCAAGTGGTGAATCGCTTATGGCCTTGGCAATACCAAAGTCTGCAAGTTTGGCAGTACCATCATTTGTAATCATAATATTATGTGGTTTTACATCACGGTGAATAATATTATTCTTGTGTGCAAGGCTTAAGGCTGATGCCACCTGTCTTGTAATCTCTATGGCAACCTTGTAATCAAGAGGTGCCTTTTCTTCTATTATTTCGCTAAGTGGTCTTCCTTCTACAAGCTCCATTACAATAAAATGAATGTCACCTTCCTTACCTACATCATAAACACTTACAATGTTAGGATGCTGAAGACCTGCTGCAGCCTGTGACTCGTTTTTAAAGTTTTCTATAAACTGCTTGTTTTTTGTATATTCAGGACGAAGAATTTTAATTGCAACATATCTGTTAAGCAGTCTGCATTTAGCTTTATATACAATTGCCATTCCACCTTCGCCGATTTTTTCTATTAATTCATATCTTCCTGCAAGTAATTTACTCATCTGAAATCTTCCTCCGTTACTTTTACAGTTATAACTGTTATGTTATCATCTCCTCCATGGTCAAGTGCCTTTTCTACAAGGCTGTCACATACATTTTCCATGGAATCTCCTGACTTTAGTTCTTCTATAATTTCATCTTCGCTGACTTCTCCATAAAGTCCGTCTGTACACAGAAGAATAATATCACCAGGAACAAGTTCTGTTTTAAAAAAGTCTGGCTCAATTCTGTATTCAGCACCAATGGCCTTTGTAATCATGTTCTTGTTTTCATGATGTTCCGCTTCCTCTTTTGAAATAAGACCGGCTTTTACAAGGGAATTAACATAAGTATGATCTTCTGTTATCTGTTTAAATGTGTTTCCCCTCAGAATATATGCTCTGCTGTCCCCCACATTAAGGAAGTATGCTTTTCCGCTTTCTCTGTCAATATAGAGCATAACAAGAGTTGTTGCCATTCCGCTGTAATCCGAATTACCAGAAGACAGATTAAGAATTCTGCTGTTTACATCTACTATACATCTTCCAAAGAATGCCTTCAGCTCTTCTGTATCTCCAGAAGGTGGCATGGCAAAACTGTCAATATACCTTGATATTTCATCAGATGCAAAATTGCTTGCAACCTCTCCTGAGTTATTACCTCCTACTCCATCAGCCACAGCAAAAATACAGTTACCTGCTTTTACAAGAAAAGAGTCTTCGTTTTTTGTTCTTTTCAGTCCTCTGTCTGTTTTTGCGCCGACCTCCATAAAATCTCCTTCCGTTTTTTCTTAAGTAACTAATTGTTTCTTTTTCTCATTTTACAGATAAAGAAACCATCTGTTTCATCTGTGCCCTGCAGAAGCTGCCTGCTTCTTACAAGTTCAAATTCACTATGATGTTTCAGGAACCTGCTGACAACATCAATATTTTCTATTTTATTAACTGTACATGTACTGTATAAAAGTATGCCGTCTTTCTTTACATATTCAGCAGAAACTTCCAGTATTTCCAGCTGCTTTCTTGCAAGTTCTCTGCCGCAGTCAGGAAGCTCTCTGTACTTGATTTCGGGCTTTCTTCTTGTAACTCCAAGTCCTGAGCATGGACCGTCAACAATTACTTTGTCAGCACTTTCCTTCCACTCTTCCCGAAGTACTGTACCGTCGTTTTCTACAACTTCAATATTAGTAAGACCCAGTCTTTCTGATTCATTCTGTATAAGTTTCAGTTTATGTTCATATACGTCACATGATATAACTTTTCCTGTGCCTGCCATTAGTTCTGCTGTAGCAAGTGTTTTGCCTCCAGGAGCGGCACATATATCTATAATCGTATCATTTTCTGATGGTTCAAGAATTTCTGTTGCAATCATAGATGCCTCGTCCTGAACCGAAAAAAATCCTTCCTTAAATTCAGGTGTGGAAAGAACATCATTTCCTTTTGCAAATATGCAGCGGCTGCTTAACTTACCTGCTTTCACTTCTATGCCTCTTGCTGTTAATCTTTCTGCAAGTTTTTCTCTTGTAATAAGGTTTACATTAGTTCTGAGTGAAAGCTCAGGAGTTTCATTTCCTGCCTTAAGAAGTTCCTCTGCCTTTTCCATGCCATACTGGTCAATCCACTGTTTTACAATCCATTTTGCATATGAATATTTTACAGATAAATATTCCACCGGGTCTTTCTTTATGTCAGGAAAAACAAGTGTGTCTTTTTTCCTTATATATCCTCTTAAAACTCCGTTAACAAAGGCCTCTCTTCCCACAACAAATTTCATTGCAAGTTTTACTGTTTCGTTAACTGCTGCATACTGTGGAACTGAGTTCATAAATATAAGCTGATAAAGTCCCATCTGTAACAGTATCTTTGTTTCTTTTTTTACGCTTCTGATGCCCTTTGTCACAATCTGATTAAGAATATAATCCAGGTATACTCTGTTTTTCAGTACTCCGTAAACAAGCTCTCTTACAAAAGCAGGAGCATCTGGTTTAAGCTCATTAATGCACTGGTTAAGTGCAATATTTGAGTATGCGTCTTCTTTTTCAATTTTGATTAAAGCACAATATGCTGTTTTTCTGTTTATATCCATATATTACTCACTCCTGTCTCTTAATGCCAGTATTCTTAAGAGATTGCTGACTGCAACAGCAAGTGCTGCAATATATGTCATTGCTGCCGCTCTTAGAACCTTTGCTGCTCCTTTAACTTCATCATCACGTAAAAGATTGTATTCTTTTATACATTTAATTGCTCTTCTTGAAGCGTCAAATTCAACAGGAAGTGTAACAAGGTGAAAAAGTATTATTACAACAAAAGCTAATGCCCCTATATTAAATAATCTGTCACCTAAAACATACATGCTTCCATTTCCAACTACAATAAGCATAAGCCCTATCATAATCATAGGCCATGTAAGTGATGATGCAAGATTTGTTACAGGCACAATGGCATTTCTAAGCTTAAGAGGAATGTATCCTCTTGAATGCTGAATAGCATGTCCAACTTCATGACATGCAACACCTACAGCACTTATAGATGTTCCATTATATACATCTGCAGAAAGACTTAAAACTCTCTCTGATGGATCGTAATGGTCAGAAAGCTGACCTCCTATAAGCTGAATTCTGATATCATTAAGACCGTTATAGTCAAGAACTCTTCTTGCAGCCTCAGCACCTGTCATATTTCTTGAGTTTCCAACATACGAATAACGTCTGAAATTTTTTCTGACCCTGTGGTCTGCATATGCTGCAAGGAGCATTGCAGGTATAAGAATCAGAATTGTAGTATCATAATAGTAAAACATCTCTTTACCCTGCCCTTATTTTATCTTAATACTGTACCTTTTTCAATGTTGTTACCACGTAAATAGTCCTTTACAGCAACTCTTTTTTTGCCTGGCATCTGAATTTCTGTAATTCTTAAAACTCTTCCGCCACATGCAGTTTCTATTCCCTTATCGCTTACTTCAAGAACCGTTCCGTTTTCTGCATCAGTATCTTTTCCTGTGCATTCCGAACTTCTGACCTTCATTACCTGTCCGTTATAGTCGCAGTATGCTCCTGGCCATGGGTCAAAGGCTCTTACCTGTCTTTCTACTTCTTCTGCAGTTTTTGAAAAATCAATTTCTCCGTCTGCCTTTGAAATCATGCCTGCATATGTTGCCTTGCTGTCATCCTGAACTTCTGGTTTAACTGTACCTGCTTCAATTTCAGGAAGGGTTTCTTTTAGAAGTTCCGCTCCTGCTGCTGCAAGAGCATCGTGAAGTTCTTCTCCTGTCTTTTTTTCAATTACAACTTCTGTTTTTGAAATCATATCACCTGTATCAAGTCCTTCTGCCATCTGCATAATTGTAACACCTGTCTTCTGATGTCCCTCTAAAATAGCATGCTGAATTGGTGAGGCTCCTCTTAATTCTGGTAAAAGTGATGCGTGAACATTAATGCATCCAAACTCTGGAAGTTCAAGGATTTCTTTCTGTATAATCTGTCCATACGCTGCAACCACAATAATATCAGGATTGTATTCTCGAAGGACTTCTAGTGTCTCAGGACTTTTCTTTATTCTTTCAGGCTGCAGAACAGGAATGTTATTAGCAACTGCAACTTCCTTTACAGGTGAAAACTGTACTTTTTTTCCACGGTTTTTTGCCCTGTCTGGCTGCGTAATAACATAGCCTACTTCATGGCCTCCATCTATTAGCGCCTGTAGCTGCGGTACTGCAAAATCAGGCGTACCCATAAAAACTGTCTTCATTATTCGGCCTCCACTGGTCTTATGTTTCTTGCTTTGTCAATGTAAAGGATACCATCAAGATGATCGCTTTCGTGACTCATTACAATAGCTTCAAATCCTTCTAATTCGTAGTACTGTTCTTCCCCGTTATATCCTAAAGCTTTAATTTTAATTCTTTCTGGACGATCAACAGTTCCCATCATTCCCGGAACACTTAAACATCCTTCTTCACTTTCTACTGAGCCTTCTGTTTCAAGAATTTCAGGATTGATCATATAGTAAACTTTACCTGGTTCAGGTTCAGCAACAAACATTCTTCTCATTATACCAATCTGAGGAGCTGCAAGTCCGACTCCATACTCTTCTCTCATTGTTTCTACCATATCATCAAGGGTCATTCTGATTCTGTCAGTTACTGCTGTAACTTCTCTGCAGTGCTTTCTTAAAATCTCGTCTCCCTCTGTTACTACTTTTCTTAATGCCATACTTTTTCCTCCTTATAAAGTACCATACGGGTTAATATCAATTCCCACATTACATTCAATACTGCTCATAAACATATTTTCTGCAAAGCCCTGAATATAATGTACATATTTATTTCTATATCCTTTTGGACATTTTATCATAATATAGTATCTCACACTGTCCTTTCCCTTAAAATAATAGGAAGGCTTAGGTGAAAATATATTTCTTCCGTCTCCTTCTATGCTGCACTTCTTTATATAGCTCATAAAGTGGTCCGCTGCAAGAAGGGCTGTTTCATCATCTTTTGCTGTAAAATCCACAACTATCAGATCTGAAAAAGGCGGATAGTTCATTAGTTTTCTTATTTTTATTTCCTGATCAAAAAATTCTTCGTAATTATGATCTTTTGCTGCAAGAAGAGCAAAATTGTCAGGAGTATATGACTGTACAACCACAGTACCCTTTTCTCCACCTCTTCCTGCACGACCTGCAACCTGAGTTACAAGCTGAAAGGTTCTTTCTGTGGCTCTGTAGTCCGGAATATTAAGGCTGATATCAGCTGATATTACGCCTACCAGGCCCACATTCTGAAAGTCAAGTCCCTTTGCCACCAGCTGAGTTCCAATAAGTATACCCGTTTTGCCTTTAGAAAAATCCTTTACTATTCTGTTTATCTCTCTTCTGTTAGTTGCCGTGTCAAGGTCAAGCCTTGCAACCTCAGTTTCCTGAAACTGTTCTTTTACAAATTCCTCAACCTTTTCTGTTCCTGCTCCAAAAAACTTTATATATCTGCTTCCACATGCAGGGCACACAGATGGCACTGGAAATCTTTTTCCGCAGTAATGACATATTGCTGAATTTTCTCTCTTGTGATATGTAAGAGAAATGTTACACTCAGGGCACTTCAGAACTTCACCGCACTCTCTGCATGATACAAATGTGGAATATCCTCTTCTGTTAAGAAAAAGAATTATCTGCTGACCTTTTTCTAAGGTTTCTTTCATTTTACCATAGAGCTTATTACTTAAAACAGTAGTATTTCCTGTTTTAAGTTCCTCTCGCATGTCTACAATTTCAACGTCAGGAAGTGGTGTACTGTTATACCTTTTCTTAAGTTCAATAAGTGTATAAATTCCTTCTTTCGCTCTTTCGTAAGATACAACTGACGGTGTTGCACTTCCAAGAATAAGCACTCCGCTAAAAGTCATAAGTCTCTTAAGTGCAATGTCAACTGTTTCGTATTTCGGTGTCATATCCGACTTATATGTGGATTCGTGCTCCTCATCAAGAATAACAACTCCAATGTTTTCTAGTGGTGCAAAAACTCCAAGTCTTGCCCCTATAACAATTTTTGCTTCTCCAGATCTGATTCTCATCCACTCGTCAAAGCGTTCTCGTGCAGTAAGCTTGCTGTGAAGAACTGCTATTTTTTCTTTGCCAAACCTTCCTATAAATCGCTCCACAGTCTGCTCTGTAAGAGTGATTTCCGGAACAAGCATAATTGCTGTTTTGTCAAATGTAAGTGCCTCATCAATAGCCTGCATATATACTTCTGTTTTGCCGCTTGCTGTAACTCCGTGAATAAGGAAGTTCTCCTGGCGGTCGCATACTATGGCATCCCTTATTTTTTCTGAAGCATTACGCTGCTCTTCTGTAAGAGCCTCTATGGCTTTTCTGTCTCCCTCTTCACCTTTGTAAGGTTCTTTTTCTTTCCCCTCTTTTGCTGGTTTTCCGTTGGGAAGGAAACACTTCAGGGCACTTAGATATGTAATTCCATATCTTGCCTTCATCCACCTTACAGTTTCCATAATTTCCGGTGTAAGAGAAAGTATGCTGTCCACTGAGTCAATATCTTTGATTATTTCTACGTCACAATCTGTTGTAACAGAATCTTCAAAGACATATGCAGTTTTGAGGTTATTCTTCTTCCCAAAAGGAACTTTTACAATACTTCCTTTTTCCACAGACATTTCCAGTTCGTCACTACATCTGTATGTAAAGAACTGGTCTGTATATCTGCCTTTGTTTTCTATTACAACGTTAACATATTTCATAAAGTAATTTCTTTCTAATGTTTACAGAAGGAAGATGTTGTTCTTTTCGCATTCATCATACATTTCCTCTGACCATACTGAAGCCTGAACTTCTCCAATATGTGCTTTTCTTAAGAAGTACATACAGAGTCTTGACTGTCCAATACCTCCTCCAATGGAGTAAGGAAGTTCGTCATTAAGAACCTGCTGATGGAATTTCTGGCTTCTTCTGTCATTACATCCTGAAAGTTCAAGCTGTCTGTCCATGGCTTCTTTGTCTACACGTATTCCCATGGATGAAAGTTCAAAGGCTCTGTCTAAGACATCATTCCAGAGAAGAATGTCTCCGTTAAGTTCCCAGTCATCATAGTCAGGTGATCTTGAGTCATGAGGCTCTCCGGATTTCTGTTTTCCTCCGATTTTCTCAATAAATACAGCACCTTTTTCTTTGCATATAAGGTCTTCTCTTTCTTTTCCTGTTTTGTCAGGATACATATCTTCCAATTCCTGACCTGTAATAAAGAAAATTTCGTTCGGAATTTCTGTCTGAAGATTTCTATATAGTCTGTTTACATAATCTCCAAGATTTTTTATAGAATTATATATTGTTGTAACTACTTCATGAAGATATTCTGTATTTCTCTGTTCTTTTGTAATTACTTTTTCCCAGTCCCACTGGTCTACGTAAATTGAATGAAGGTTATCAAGTTCTTCATCTCTTCTTATGGCATTCATGTCTGTATAAATGCCATGATCTGGTTCAATGCCATATCTTCCAAGTGCCATACGTTTCCACTTTGCAAGAGACTGTACAACTTCAACTTCCTGTTCGTTCATGTCCTTAAGTGTAAAACTTACTCTTCTTTCTACTCCGCTTAAGTTATCGTTAAGACCTGATTCCGGAATAACGAAAAGTGGTGCAGATACACGTCTCAGGTTAAGGCCGTATGCCAGTTCCTGCTGAAAATAATCTTTGATTTTCTTAATTGCACGCTGTGTTTCAATTGGGTTCAAAACTGGTGCATATTTTTCTTTTGGTACAATTAGCTTTGACATTAATAAACTCCTCTTTCTATGCTATCTTTCTGAGTATACGCAGCCACAGTAATTCTGTCTGTAAAGTCCGTATTCCTTAGAAAGCTGTATACTTCTCTGAAATCCTGCCTTTTTCTTAAAGTCAAGGTCAAGGAATTCAACCCCGTATTTGCAGGCTGCCTGCTGCCCTATTTCTGAAATAAGGGGATAATTCTTGTGTGGACTTACTGTAAGTGTTGTAGCAAACAGTGGAAAACCTTTTTCTTTTGCTACACATGCAGTTTCGTCTAATCTCATTCTGAAACATATTGTGCATCTTGCGCCGCCTTCTGGCTCAGCTTCATATCCTTCAGTCAGTTCGAAATATCTTTCAGGATCATATTTCCCCTCAACATATTTTATGCCAAACTGATTATCAGTATTTTTGTTATATTCATTAATAAACTTAATCTGATTTTCTTTTCTTTTTTCGTATTCGTCCACATCTGTAATACATGGATTGTAGTAGAATACAGTTACATTATAGTCTGGTGCAAGCCTTTCGATTACTGCAGTACTACATGGTCCGCAGCAGCTGTGAAGCAGAAGATCAGGCTTTGAAACCTCTTCTCCTGCAAAGAAATCCATTCTCTCTGCAATTGTATTTTCTCCTGCTATATTCTGACCGATTTCTATTGATTTTTTGTTCAAAACAATACCTCCGGTTTTCTTTATTTTTTAATTTTTTATTTGTTCATTTAACACCTTATTATATACGATTTTTGACTTTTTTTCAACAAGTATCGTTGACATCTGGCCTTTCTGCAGATATTATATACTATGTATTTTTTAGAAAAAGATGAGGTATTTATATTGAATGCAATTAACAGCATAAGCTCATATTTAAAAGAAGAATTCGGTGAAAAAACCGTTAAGCTTGCCATAGATGGTGGATTTACATGTCCAAACAGAGATGGTACCATAAGTTCCGGAGGGTGTCTCTTCTGCTCCGAAGGTGGTGGAGGTGACTTTGCTTCTACAATTGAAGATCAGATTGAACTTCTTTCGGAGAAGTGGCCAAAGGCAAAGTATCTTGCATATTTTCAGAACCACACAAACACATATGCTCCTGTTGAAGTTTTAAGAGAAAAGTACGAAGCTGCACTTAACCATCCACTTATTGAAGGTATTGTCATTGCAACTCGTCCTGACTGTCTTGGTGATGATGTTCTTGACCTTCTCGAAGAGTTGAACCAAAAGCACTTTATGTGGGTTGAGCTTGGACTTCAGACCATGCACGAAGAAACTGCAGCTCTCATAAACAGAGGCTACAGACTTCCCGTATACGAAAGAGCCATGGCAGAACTTAAAAAGCGCGGAATAAAAACAGTGGTCCACCTTATTCTTGGTCTTCCTGGAGAAAACAAAGAAATGATGACAGAATCAGTTAAGTACGTGGTCAGCTCTGGTGCATGGGGAATGAAGCTTCACCTTCTTAATGTGGTTAAAGGTTCAAGAATGGAAAAGGCATATCCTGATTACAGTTTCTTCGAAAGCATTGAAGATTACGTAAATTTTGTATGTGATTTATTAGAAATTATTCCACCTGAAATCACCATACATCGCATGACAGGTGATGCACCCAGAAAGATTCTCATGACTCCTGAATGGAGTTACAAAAAGAGGACTATTCTTAACGGTATCCACGCAGAACTGAAAAGACGCGGCAGCGTGCAGGGATGTAAGTGCGAAAAGTAAAAAGGAAAGTAGTACAAAAAAAGAACAAATATGAAGATATGGATAAAAGTCGCTCAGGCGGCTTTTTTCATTTGGTATGAAAAAGGATGATGTAGAAACCTTGTTAACAGGTCTGCTCCCATCTACATAAAGACAGGATCTGCAACAGCCTGCGGTTCCGGTAATGAACGAACCTGCTTATGGCAGGTTCGGACCAGA
>SAMEA104404100__coassemble_1889_pt1 | contig 17308 bp, 10 predicted proteins | sample SAMEA104404100__metabat2_high_PE_036 | metagenome-assembled genome bin SAMEA104404100 (sample SAMEA104404100) | Balaenoptera acutorostrata | reverse complement strand
TTAGTACGACTGGGCAGTTACAAGCCCATGACCTTTAGGTCGTGGGTAGTTGACGGTGCAGCATCAAATAATAATTTCACACAAAGCAAGAAATTAACCGGTGAAAGTGGATCATTTACAGCAACTGATTCATATGATTTTATAATTAAGTCAGCACATAGCACACATCAGTTCTCCTGTGAGGGTGGATCAACGAGTTTTTATACTCAGTGGTAAATTTTATGTAGTATAGAAATTAGGAGATATTATGAAAAATGGAAGAAAAAAGCTGAGTTTACTAGTTGTAGTAATTTTCGTCATATCTATATTATGTTCATGTGGCAATGAGGGTCTATCTGTAGAGATTACTGAAACAGGCGCTGACGCCGTCGTTCAGGGCGCTGATGATATGGACAAGGCATCTGTAGGAGAAAATGGTGTATTAAGACTTAAATCTAATCACCTTATGTATTTTGATTATCAGTCCCAGAAAGATTATGTTATCTGTACAAGAGCAAACTGTAAGCATAATGATAAAAGCTGCAGCGGATGGTATGGAACCTACCACGGAGCTAATGGGCTTGCAGAGTATTGTGGAAAGCTTTATTGCTTCCTGTATAATGAGGATAAACATACTCTTGATTTAGTTAGAATGGAAAGAGACGGAAGCAAACGAAAGGTAGTCAGTGAAATAAAATGCGGTGATAACAGTCCGGGCAGCTGGTCTGTTTACCCAAGTTTTAATGAGACATATTATACTAAAGGTAAAGTTATTACTATTCTTAACTGGATATATACTTCAAAGGATGAATCCGAAAAAGATATTAATACGAATCAGTGCATTGCAATTGACTTGGAATCTGGCCATATCACAGAAATTACAGAACGAGAAGATAAAGATGTATTGTGTCATATTGATGCAATTTCTGAAGATCATTGTATTATTAATTTATCTGGAGTAACGGAAGAACCTCTTAGTGATAAAGAGTTTTACAAAAAATTTGAAGCTGGAGAATTTGATAATAACAAAGAAATAAAGAATGCAGAAAAACCATATGAAGCATATTTTGAAGAATATTCATATGAGACTCCCTGGTGGTATCGATTTGTTCTTTTTGATTTAAATAAAAATGAAAGTACACTGCTTAAGGAAGGAAATCTTGAGAAGGCTGTAAATGAAGATGGAGAATATCATGCAGATTTTCCTCCATTCCTTATTAGTGGAATGTATAAAGACTATGCAATTATAGAGACTGTCGAAGAAAGTTTAATTGAAGATGAAGGTGTTTTTGGCGTTTCTAAAAACAGAATATACAAATGGGATTTCGTAAACGATAAAAAAGAATTGATTTTAGATATTGATAACGGATATGGTTTTGATGCAGGAGGTCTTGATGCAGGAGTTGTTGTGGATAAAAACCTGTTACTATTTCTTAGAAGAAAACCTGATATGAAGGCAGATTACTATAGTTACAATCTTGATACAGGAGAAGAAAAGAAACTGTATGAGGATAAACGAAACGTGCCATATAGAATAATAGGCGAGACATCAGACCGATTCCTTTATTACACATGTGACGATGTTAAAAAATCAATGTATATGATAGAAAAAGCAGATTACTACAAAGGTAATTTTGATAAATCCATAAGAATGAAAGGATTAGACGAAAAATTTTAGGTAATAGTATGGAACTTGAAATAAAAGAATTACGAAAAAATTATGGTGAAAAAGAGGCGCTTAAGGGCGTCTCATTTTCGCTTACACCAGGAATATATGGACTTCTTGGACCTAATGGAGCAGGAAAATCCACACTCATTGGAATACTAACAGGAAATCTTAAAGCAAGTAGTGGAAGTATATGGGTTAATGGTAAAGAAATAGGAACCATGGGAGCAGGATACCGTAAAATGCTGGGATATATGCCGCAGCAACAGGCACTCTACCCATCCTTTACAGCTAAAAGCTTTCTTGATTACATGGCTGCACTTAAAGGAATGGAAAAAGAAAAAGCAAGAGAGCAGATTCCACAAGTTCTTGAAATGGTAGAACTCACTGAATATGCCGGAAAAAAGATAAAAACTTTCTCAGGTGGAATGAAACAGAGATTATTAATAGCACAGGCTATTTTAGATGATCCGGATATTCTGATTCTTGATGAACCAACAGCAGGGCTTGATCCAAAACAGAGAATTTCTGTAAGAAATCTTATATCCAGTATTGCAAAAGATAAGATTGTAATAATTGCAACACATGTGGTTTCTGATGTTGAATTTATTGCAAAAGAATTAATACTATTGCAGGACGGAAATGTAGTAGAAAAAGGTGACAAAAAAGAAATACTTAATAAACTGCAGGGACATGTTTTTGAAGCAAAGATAAGTCCTGAAAGATATGAAGATGTAAAGGGCCACTGGTCCATTGGAGGAATATCACAGTCTGGTGATGAAATATATGTAAGAGTAATATCTGACAATCATGAGAATTTAGGAAATGCCGAAGAAGTAAGGCCATCTCTTGAAGATGTATATCTCTATTACTTTGGAGGTATGTAAAGTGCTAAAACTTATAAATTATGAATGGAAAAAACTCTTTCAGTGGAAGTTTCTATTTATTCTTTTACCTATGGTGCTTGTACTAAACGGAGTTATTCTTTCTGGACAGATAGAAAGAGACCTTATGCCTTCTGACCTGGAAAGACCTGAAGAAACAGGTGAGGAAATATCTTACGAAGAATTTTTAAATGGTGTTCAGGAACAGTCTGAAAATATGAAAGAGTCCATATTTTTTAATGATAGCAGGTTTAACCGTGAAAACATTGAAAAAACAGAAACGGTGTATGGAAAGCTACATGGTATAGAAGTAGAAAAAGATTATCTGAGTGGAATAAGATATGTTACTGACTACAGAATGACAGATATTCTGCTGATTCTTACATTAACAGGCATACTTCTACGTATGTTAATATATGAAAGAACTGAAAAATTCTTCTCATTAATAAAACCTGCAAAAAATGGAAGAGGCAAGCTGATCTTCGCAAAGTATATAGTAATGCTGATTTCTATATCAGTTTTAACTTTAATATTTTTTGCAATGAATTATGTAATCGCAGGTAGTCTTGATCTTCTGGGGGATGGAAGTGCATCAATACAGTCTTTAGATGGCTATATGGCAGGCCCTTTCAGAATCAGTGTAAATCAGTATCTTGTACTTTTCTTTATGTTTAAAATATTAGCAGGTGTTACTGCAGGAAGCCTGATCTTTTTTATATGCATATTATGTCGTAATCAGGTTTACAGCATTATTGTTACAACCATAGCTATAACAGGGGAAGTAATCCTTATGAATAATATAGAGAATTATTCATGGCTTAGTCCTTTGAAACAGTTTAACTTTGCAACAGTAATGGATACATCGTCATATTTTAATGACTATATTAATTTTAATCTGTCTGGCAGTGCTGTATCTTCTGTAACAGCTGGCATTTTCTTTATGCTTGCTGCATCATTAATCTTACTGTTTTTATCAGTACAGATTTTCTCAAAAGAGAGTTCAGCAGAAGCAAGACTAACTAAAGTCATAAAAAGGAAGCAGAATAATGTTTCCTTTAACATGATTTCAGCAAGTCTGTTTAAGGGAGAGTGTAAAAAGCTGCTTTTTATGCATAAAGGTCTGTTTTTAATAGGAATTCTTCTACTGGTTCAGGTAATATCATACTATCAGACACCGTTTTTTATGGATAAAACAGAAGTGTATTATGCAAAATATTCTTCACAGCTTGAAGGAAAGTTAACAGCAGAGAAGGAAACTTTTATAGAGCAGGAAAAACAGAGATTTGAAAATCTTGATGAAGAACTTAACAAGCAGTATGAAAGATATGAAAAGGGAGAAATAACTCTTGCTGTTTTAGATTATTACGAAGACGAACTTACTCCATCTGTGGCAGAAACAGAAGGCTTTGAACGAGCTGAAAATCAGTATGCAACTTTAAAAGAGAAAGAGAAGAACTATAAAAATGTAGAATTTGTATATGAAACAGGATGGGATGCACTACTTGGTTCTAAAGGAAGAAAGGCAGATATACTGGACTTTTTAAAAATTTCAGGTATTCTTTTACTTGCTTTTGCAGGTGCAGGAACATGTGAAAAACAGACATCAGCTGAGCTTCTTATACAATCATCCTATAGGGGAAGAAAAAGCGTAAGTAAAATGAAGCGTAAAATAGGCGCTATATATTCAGTAATTGCTGCAGTCATTGCTTTTTCTTTCAGGCTGATTCAGGTAGAAAGCTTTTATACCCTGCCAGGATTACATTGCAATATGCAGAGTCTTGCTGTTTTAGATGGTATAGATTTAAATATGTCAGTTGGAATTTGTATTCTTGTAATTTACCTTGCAAAAGTAATACTTTCTGTAATTGCTGGTCAGATTGTGCTTTTCTTATCAGAAAAACTTAGCCAGGAGTATACAGTAATTTTCCTTGGAAGCCTGATACTTATTGTGCCAGTATTAGCTATGTGGATTTATATGTAATAGAAACAGGAAAATCTGTTTTATTGTATGAAATAAGATTAGGGCTATGTATTTCAGTGAACGTATTGAGGATGAATATGATTTAAATGCATATAATAAAGCTGTTAAAGAGTATAAAAATAATCCTGCTACTTATTCTCCTGATAAGGTAGAAAGAGAGAGCTTGGTTTAAAATAAAATTTACAGAGCAGGCTTTGATACAATGTGTTAAAAGATATGGTGTCCCGCTTTATGAAGGTGGCGCATTAAAGATGGCAGAGAGGATAAACCCTCTCTGTTTTTTTGGTTCGCTCAGCATGGGCGTAATCTAATCGGTGTAAGTCCGTAAAGACCCCTGATAGTGGGAAACTTTTTGGAATTCATTCCTGTTTTATCGAGCAGTAATTTATATATCAACTTTATCGCCTGTCATGGCAATCTGACTATTCGTTGCTTTTCTGTATGTTTCAGTATTAATATGAGGCTCTTTTAAAAACACTAAACCAACATCCAGACTATATAACTTCCCATATAATTCAAATCCAGCTTCAGCATTTCTGCTCATTCTACTTACAGAATCAAATACGATAGTATCTCATGCTTGAACTCTATTAAAACGTTTATTCCATTCCGGAACACCTTTCTCAATCAGATCAAGATATTTCGCTTTCATATTTACAGCTTCCTGTGTATTCCAAAATTATCCCTGTTCTGCTTTCTTTTCTTCAATGGATTTTTTGAATTCCTAGGGATTGGTTATTTTAATCTGTCTCAGATTGGCTGAGTTAATCTGACTCTACACTGGTGAAATTAATCCGTCGCTAAGAACGTAAAAGACACCTTATTTTTCCTTTGTAAGAAATTCTTAAGGTTTTGCCAAGATGTCTGCAATGTTTTATGGGTAGAATCAGGATAGTAAAAGCAGGAGGACATCATGAGAAGGAAAAGGGAAAAGAAAAAGTACAGAATAAATATATTGAGGATGATTTTTATCATATTCTTTATTGCTATAATAACTTTTATTGGTGTAAGAGCATGCAGATATCTATCTTTTGATTTTAATATTCTAAAAGAATATCAGGCAGCAACGAATGAGGCAACATGGGAAAGCGAAAGTTTAAAAGTCAAGAACAGGGGAAGATTTGAAACAATCGCTCTTGCTGTTAATGAAAATTATGAAGGAGCAGGCCAGGAAGAAGTAAGTGATTCAGATGAGTACTTTACTACCTTTACGACCACGGAAGGAAGAACTTACAGGGAGTATAAACAGAATGGTATAACGCCATGGGCAGAAAATGAGTACTGGGATGGAGAAATGAAAAAGACTGGATGCGGAATTACAGCGCTAGCCGTAATTTTAAGCGGATATGAGATGGAGTATACACCAGAAGACTTAAGAAACATTTACGTGCCATATATGGATTACACATATATGAAGGAAGAACTGTCTGATACTTTTGGTATAGATGCCAGCTATTTTTTATACGACTATGACAGTAAGTCGGCCGAATCAATAATTGCTCATCTGCAAAGTGGGTCACCACTCCTTATATGCGTATGGAATGAAACGGGAAAGAACAGGTGGACAACAGAGTCACACTATATGGTGCTTCTTGCAGCAGACAGTAACCATATGGTATATGTTTCAAATCCAAATGGCCTTATGAACAGGCATAACAGTTCAGGATGGTACCATATTGACGAAATTACCCCATATATTGCAAAGGTGATGTATATATATTAGAATAAAAGAAATGAAGAGGAAAGAAGGATTGTTATGGCAGAAAGAATATTAGTAGTAGATGACGAAAAAGAAATTGCAGACTTAATTGAGCTTTATCTTACTAATGAAGGCTATGAAGTTATCAAATGCTATAACGGAGCATATGCGCTTGATGCTATAGAAAATGGAGATATCGATCTTGCACTTCTTGACGTAATGCTGCCTGATCTGGATGGATTTTATCTTTGCAAAAGAATAAGAGAGCATTTCTTTTATCCTGTAATTATGCTTACTGCAAAGGTAGAAGACACTGATAAAATTACAGGCCTTACCATAGGAGCAGACGACTATATTACTAAGCCATTCAGTCCTCTTGAAGTAATAGCAAGAGTAAAGACGCAGCTCAGAAGATACAAAAGATACAATAATCCTGAAGGTTTTCAGAGTGCAGAGAAGACTGAGTATGATATAAGGGGGCTTGTAATTAACAGTAATTCACATAAAGTTTTCCTGTATGGAAAAGAAATATCACTTACACCAAGAGAATTTGCTATTCTATGGTACCTATGCAGGAACAAAGGAAAAGTAATAAGTACAGAGAAACTTTATGAAGCTGTATGGGAAGAGGATTATCTACCAGGAAGTAATAACACCATAATGGCTCATATTACAAGAATAAGGGAGAAACTAAATGAGCCTGCAAAGAATCCGAAGTTTGTAAAAACAGTATGGGGAGTGGGGTATAAAGTTGAATAAGAATAATAAATTATTAAAAAAACTTATGAAAAGGTTTTTAGTAGAAACCTTCATATGGACAGTAATAGTTCCACTTGCCATTCTGGCATTACTTTTACTTATTGACTATATGAGTTTTCAGTGGATATGGGATATATCACCTGGTATGTACGATAGCCTGCAGATGTTTTACTGGAATTATGGATCATCGAAGTATGTCATATTACCCATAATATTTATTATCTGGGCAATAGGAGAAATAGTGATTCTTTACAGACTTATTCACAAAACCCTGAAATATATTGAAGTTTTATCAGATGCTACAGAGAAAATCTTCGATAAGAATGTAGAATATATTGAAATGCCAGACGAACTTGATGAAGTGCAGAAGAAAATTAATCATCTGAAACATGAATCAGAAAGAAATGAAAGAATTGCAAGGGAAGCAGAGCAGAGAAAAAATGATCTTATAGTTTATCTTGCACATGATTTAAAGACACCTTTAACATCTGTTATTGGTTACCTGAATCTTTTAAAAGAAGAACTGGATATTTCAGAACCATTAAGAGAAAAGTATACTGGCATTGCCCTTGATAAGGCGGAAAGGTTAGAAGACTTAATAAACGAGTTCTTTGAAATTACAAGATTTAACCTTTCACATCTGACACTGGAATATAGCAGAATAAATCTTACACTAATGCTTGAGCAGCTTACTTATGAGTTTAAACCAATTTTGGGTGAAAAGAATCTGAAATGTAATCTTACTACTCCAGAGAATCTTATGATTAGATGTGATATAGATAAAATGCAGAGAGTATTTGATAATCTCCTGAGAAATGCAGTAAACTACAGTTTTGAAAATGAATCTATTGAAATTGAAGTGACAGAGAATGAAGAGGTTATAGAAATATCTTTTACCAATAAAGGTAATACAATTCCTGAAGAAAAGCTTTCAAGAATCTTTGAACAGTTCTACAGACTTGATTCTTCAAGAGGAACATCAAAAGGTGGAGCTGGATTAGGTCTTGCCATTTCAAAGCAGATTGTGGAGCTTCACCATGGAAGTATAAAAGCGGAAAGCGAAAATGATACAATAAGAATATCTATAAAATTGCCAGTTGAGTAAAAAATATAGTGCTATTCTTAAAGACAGAGATATAAGTACATAAAAGTGTTTTGTATTTAATACAAAAAATATATAATGTATTGAAAATCAGAACAAAAAGTGCTAATATGAAAAAAGATGAGAAATATTCTTAAAACTAAAAGATTAATGGCATTTTTTGTTCCTTCTGATATGTCAGAAGGCTAAGAGGGAATCAGTAAATCTGAGCGGTCCCGCCACTGTAGATGATGAGTGCTTTACAAATAAGTTTTACCACTGATTTATGCGATATTTAAAGGAATTGGGAAGGTAGTAAAGCATGATGATTCATGAGCCAGGAGACCTGCAAAAAATGAGTAGTCCACATGCCGGAGAAGCATCAGGGGCGAACTATATATGGTACAGTAAATACGGACTGTGGCTTATTTGCCATAGTCTTTTTCTTTTGGGATAAGAGAGAAAGAGGGGATGCCCATGCGAAAGAGGATCTTAGAAATTATTGCAAGGGAGAAAGCAGAGGTAACTAAAGTTACACTGCAGACAAATTCATGGAAGGAGGAATTTCGCCATGAACACAAAGAAAAATAGCAAAGTCCTGGCATTGCTTTTAGCATTAGCTATGGTATTTGTAATGAGCGTACCAGCATTTGCTGATACAGCTGAACCAGACTGGTCTACAGTACCAAATCTGACAACTCAGGGAACTACTTCATTTAATACTGTTGTTGGTGCAGAAGAGGATGTCACCTTATACGTACAGGGAGCTGGAAGTGACTATGTTGGAAAACCATTCCCAACTGAAGAACATGTAAACGCATTAACTGTTACATGGGTAGGTGAAGAAGGACCTGCAGTTACAAAACAGGCCGTGCCAGTCGCAGATGGATTTGCAGCAAAATTATCATTCTCTGAGGATGGAAGTTTAGGCGCTGGTCCACACACACTTCATATCAGTAATCCTGTTGCAGGAGGATGGACAGGCACTTTAGATTTAGGCGTTATTATTAATCCGGATGTATTTGCTTCTGTTAATAATATTACTACTAAAGTTTATTTTGGAAAGATGACGGATACAACAGCAGTAAATGCAACAAGCAATATTAACGAAATAGCTAATAAAATATATACTGAGTCAGGTGTTAATTATGCAACACCAATGGATGCATTAGCAAGTATGGTTCCATCTGTAACTTTTACTAAAGATGGAACTGGTGTAGATTCATTTGTTACAAGCATTACAAAGGACACCATGACTTTAGCAAATGAAAACTGGGGTCCATCATGGCAGTACAGAGTATATAATTCAGATGGAGTTATGTACCCTGAATCAGCTAATTTAGGTGCAAATGCATATAAATTATCAACGGGGGATACTGTAGTATGGGCATATGGCGCATATGGTGAAGCAGGTTTATTTGCAGCTAGTATCTAATACATAGTAATTAATTTATGAGTTATGGCTGAATTACAATTCAGCCATAACTTAATGAAAGGAGACTATCCTATGGCTAAAAGTAAAAAAATGAATAAATTCATTGCAATGTTACTTTCAGTTGCTATGATTATGACATCTGGAACTTTTTCTTTTGCATCAACGCCGTCAAATAGTGATTCAGGACAGAGCAGTGTTAATATCAATACTACTGGTGACAGAGTCGGTTCTGTAGAAATAAGTATTGAAGACAGTGTACCTGTTCCAGAAGGAGAAGAGTGGCCAGCACCTAAAGGGGAGATACTTTCAATAAGGGAAGTCCCTCTTTTTGAAAATGACAGTATGATGTCTGTTGTTGAAAGAACATGTAATGACTATGACATTCCTATTGCATTAAACAGTGATAAGACATATATTGAAGGAATCGCAAATCTGTTTGAAAAAGATAAAGGTCCGGGAAGTGGATGGATGGCAAGTCTGAATGACTGGTTCACAGATACGGGTATTGCTAATTATACATACAAAGATGGAACTTTAAGCAATGGAGACAGAATTGAATTAAAGTATACACAGAATCTTGGAAAAGATTTAGGGAACGATTTTGACGGAAAAGACAATCGTTTAACAAGTCTTACAATTGAGGGTGGAACTTTAGATAAGGATTTTAATCCAGATGAGTACTCATATACAATTAAAGACGCAGGAAATACAGTAAAACTTAGCACAGTAGCGGTCAACAAGAAGTTTAAAGTTGAGCATTTTTTAAACGGTGAAAAGATTAATAAGTACGACCATATCTCTGTTAAAAATGAAGATATAATAACAGTAAAGTGTGGATTAAAAGAAAACTGGAAAGAATATACCTTTAAGATTCAGAGTAAGTCCACTGTAGACCCTGAGCCTACACCTGTACCACAGGAAAAAGTGAATGTTACTATTAACAGAGCATTTGCCTTAAGCCCTTCTAGAGAAGATGGCGATACTGCTATTGTAAATGTAGAAACAGGGGAAAGGGTCGTAGATTTAATTCATAAACAATATGATACTAAAACAGTTTATCCATATGATAACGAGCATAGGTTTGCTCAATGGAATATAAGTCTGATCCCGGGAAGATACAGAATGATTTCATTATCAACCGATAGTTTTGGTTCGAGTGTCCCTTGGGAAATAAATCCAGAAGGTGGAGCTGAATTTATTGTGGAACCTGATAAAGAAAATCAGGTTTTTAATTTTATTGCACTAAATGTAACTAAAGGTTTTTTTGAACGAGATTCCGTAGGCAAACTTATAAATATGGGAATGTCAGAAGAAGAGATTTATCGCGAGTTTGATGTCACTTGTGATATTGAAGTAAGAGATAAAAATGGAAAAGTAGTAATACCGAATCGAGAAGATAGCCATAATTTACAGTATTTTCTTGTAGATAGTGGAAATGGATTTGAATATAAACTAACTGTAAGAGTACGTGACAGAAGGTTACAAATATCAGATTTGATAAAATCAGAAAGTTTAAGAAAAGAATTTAATAAAAGCAGGACTATGATGACTGCTGAAATAGACTTGTATGACGGTAGCAATAAGAGTGGAAAAGCTTCTTATGATTGTCGTACACAATTGCCTTCTGAACCATATAAAATTGTAGTGCCAAAAGATCTAGAAAACTTTGAAATATATGCTAAGAATACGAAGGCATATGAACCGCTAATACCGCTTACATCACAGTCTGGTGTTACAGAACCTGTAAGAACAGAATATGCTGAAGATCCAAGATTTGATGTGTACACTTTTGAGTGTTTAAAACCACAGGACGCAATTATTCGTGGCGGTGGTGAATATAAGGATAAAGATGGTAATGTAAAAAAATCAAAGTATATAAAGAGTGAGTATCAGGTTCAGCTTAATCCGTTAAATGAAGTACTTTACTTTATGCCATCAAAAGTCGGCTCTGGTGGAAAAAACAATTTTGAATATAATGACCATGCAGCCTTTCTACCAGCTTCATATCCATATAATGATATCCTGACAAACCTGAAGGATGAAGGAATGTACCAGATTATAGATTCTGGTGAAACCGTAGAACTTAATACATTCAGAACTGAGCAGGGTGTAAGAGGTGTAACAAGTAACACTATATTTGAACCAGATAAGCAGTATCAGATTTATGGTGATACTGTAGAACTTAGTGAAACAAAAGGTGCTGAAGGTAATAAATGGGTTGAAGTTACTGGTAAGAAAGATGGAGCATCTATTGTAGCAATAGCATATGAACCTGTAGAAGAGCTGTACATTAAAAATGATGAAAATGGAAATAAAGTGGCAGATAATAAAGGTGAATATGGTCCGGCTATTGATCCAGAAAACATCGGTATTGCAATTTATGATGTAAACGGCAGAGGCGACACTATTGACCCAGGTATTGATCTACTGAAATACGATACAATCTATTTCAACAAGTCAGTTACAGGACCATCAGGAGAAAACCTTGGTGGACAGGAAAGTAAAGCGTACACATTTACACCAAAATCAAAAGCAGGTATTAAATCTGTAGAATATCACACACCAATTGCGTCAATGGATGATTTTAATAATGAGCATTTCTTTGATGATAACACCTGGAAAAAAGCAAAGGCTGACGGAGATAAATACACAGTTCAGCTTGGTACAGGAAGAAATATTATAAAAATCACAGCTAATGATGGCGCAGTAAGATACTTCACAATCATGGCGAAAGGTATTGATGTAACAGCAGAAAAAATTGAAGGAACTGAAGGTCCACTTAAGAAAGGTGATACCTTAAGAGTTTCATTCTCAGACCTTGAGTTACCAGTACCTAAACTTTCTGCAATATATAATCCTGGTTTCCCTGACAGAACTTTCTTAATAGGAAATGCTAATGGAAAACCAATTGAAGGACCACATACACAGTATGTACTGTTTGCATTCAACTATTTTGATATAGAAATTGATGATGAAGAATCAATTGACTTATCTGATATCAGAATCCATGCAGACCATATGGGATCAGCACTTGATTCGCACTGTGAAGTTGATAAAAACGGTCTTCCACCGGATTTTAACGCAGAAAACAAAGGTGGTATTTACTGTTACTTTGATGATATCTCAATTCCTGTAGAAGGAAATAAAGGTCAGGAAGTTACATCAAAATACCATGATAAGTACAACGAAACTGCAGCAGAATATGTTAAACATAATCTTAAGTTTGGTACGGAATGGCCTGTAATTGGTCTTGCAAGAGGTGGATACGATGTAGATAAATCTTTCTATGACAACTACTATAATGACGTAGTTAAAACTGTAAAAGAAAAGAAAGGTGAATTATCTACACGTAAATACACAGAATACTCAAGAACAATTCTTGCTTTAACTGCAGCAGGATATGATCCAACCGATGTAGGTGGATACAATCTTGTTGATAAACTTGGAGAGTTTGATAATGTAAAAGCACAGGGACTAAATGGACCAATCTGGGCATTAATTGCACTAAACAGTCACGAATTTGATTCTGAGGCTGATACTAAGGCCAACACAGATAAACTGTTAGAAACAGTGCTTGCAGGAGAAGTCAAAGGTGGTGGATGGACACTTATGGAAGGTGATCCGGCTGATATTGATATGACAGCTATGGCAATCCAGAGTCTTGCACCATATTATGATAGTAACGAAAAAGTTAAAGCAGCTGTTGACAGAGGACTTGATTTCTTATCAAAGAAACAGGATAAGAACGGCGGATATATGAATGCTTATGAAGAAACAAGTTCAGAAAGCATTTCACAGGTAATCGTTGCACTTACATCACTTGGAATTGATCCACAGAAAGATGAAAGATTCATTAAGAACGGAAATAATATGTTAGATGCTCTGTGTGATTTCTATGCAGGAAATGGTATGTTTAAGCATACTCTGGATGGAAAAGCTGATGGAATGGCAACAGAACAGGCATTCTATGCATTAGCATCATATATTCGTTTTGAAAAAGATATGACTTCGCTATACGATATGTCAGATGTTAAGTTTACTGATGAGCCGATTGTAACTCCGGATGTACCAGATACACCTGATACTCCAGTAACACCAGTTAAACCATCAGTAGACGATAAGGGCAATGGTACAATAAGTAGTGAAACAGCGTCAGTTAATGTAAAACCATCAGAACTTAAGAATCTTAAAAACAAACTGGATGTAATTCTTTCCGGAAATGCTAAGATTACTTATGATGAAAAAGCATTAGAAGAAATAAAGAAACAGTTGCCAGATGACGCTGTAAACATTGAATTTGTTTTAGAAAAAACAGAAAAAGGTGTTAATGACAAGCAGAAAGCTACTATTGATGCAAGTAAGGCGTTAGAAGTATTCAGAATTGAGATCATTGTTACAAGAGCAGATGGAAGCAGATTCAGAATTCATGACTTCGGTGAAGGAAGAGTAAATGTAAGTATTGCATTTGCAAATCCTGAGAATCTGAAATTAGAAGTTCACCGCGTAGAAAATGACGGTAAGATTACTCTGATGAACAGCACATATTCAGAGGGAATATTATCATGGGTAACAGACGGTCACTCATACTACATGGTAACTGAGGAAGGAACAGCAAAAGTTGCAACGGATAAGACTACTCCAAAGACAGGAGATACTGATAACATGATGTTATGGTTAATAGTTCTTATGGGTGCAGCAGGAACTGTAGCTTTAATTAAACGAAAAAAAGAGAGATAAAGTCTCATTCTTAAACTGTTCTTTTCAGGGAGCCGGAAATTCCGGCTCCTTTTTTTGACAAAAAAATATGGTAACGCAAAAGAAAAAAATGTTGCCTGCACTGGTAATTTCCTGTATACTCTTAAAGAAAAATATAAAAAGGGGGTTCGTAGATGGAAAGACGAATAATTCAGGTTGAGGAAAGAGTACCGGTACAGATGCTGGTGCCACTAAGCTTGCAGCATATGTTTGCAATGTTTGGAGCATCAGTTCTGGTACCGTTTTTGTTTGGAATTAATCCAGCCATTGTGCTATTCATGAATGGAGTGGGCACGCTTTTATTTATAGCAGTTACAAAGGGTAAGGCACCTGCATATCTCGGTTCCAGTTTTGCATTTCTTGCTCCTGCAGGTCTTGTAATTCAGAATTTTGGATATGAATATGCTCTTGGTGGCTTTGTAGCAATCGGAGTTTGCGGAATGATCATAGCCTTTGTTATTAAAAAGTTTGGTACAACGTGGATTGACATTGTACTTCCGCCAGCAGCCATGGGACCTGTTGTAGCACTTATAGGGCTTGAGCTTGCAGGAACAGCTGCTGCAAACGCAGGACTTGTGGGTGACAGTATAGAAAGCGTAAATGTTATTGTTTTCCTTATTACACTTGGAACTGCAGTTTTTGGTCAGATACTGTTTAGAAAGTTCTTATCAGTAATTCCTATTCTTATTGCAATTATTGCAGGATACATTGCATCAGCAGCACTTGGAATACTTGATTTTTCACAGGTTGCAGAGGCTCCACTGTTTGCACTGCCAGATTTTCAGCTTCCAAAGTTTGACATTGAAGCAATCCTTATTATTCTGCCTGCAGTTCTTGTGGTAGTATCAGAGCACATTGGTCACCAGGTGGTTACAGGTAAAATCATAGGCAGAGACCTGATAAAGGAACCAGGACTTCATAAGACAATTTTCGGTGACTTTTTCTCCACAACAATTTCCGGACTTCTTGGTTCAGTACCTACTACAACATATGGAGAAAACATTGGAGTAATGGCAGTAACAAAGGTTTACAGTGTTCAGGTAATAGGAGGGGCGGCCGTGCTTTCTATTCTGTGTTCCGTAGTAGGAAAACTTTCTGCACTTATTGCTACAATACCAGGACCGGTAATCGGAGGTATATCATTCCTGCTATATGGTATGATAGGTACATCAGGATTAAGAATTCTCGTGGATTCCAAAGTGGATTATGGAAACTCAAGAAATCTTACACTTACATCAGTAATATTTATTACAGGACTTTCAGGTATAGCACTTACAATCGGAAATGTTCAGCTAAAGGGAATGGTATTAGCCTGCATAGTAGGCATGGCTCTGAGTCTTGTATTTCATCTGCTTGAGAAATATAAACTTACAAATGATCATGAAGATTAATTAAAGCTATTGACATTTATTATGCAAAGAATTATACTCTATATAACGAGTTAGGTATAGCTAACTAAATGCCATAATTATATATACTAAAGTTCATGTAAAAGAAAATCCTCTGTAATGCAGAAAAATCTGCGTTGCAGGGGTTTTTTCGTATTGCAGCCACATGGCTGGAAGAAAGTGATAATTATAAAAGGGCAGCCTTGATATTTACTTTGAGCATGAAAAAAGGTATAATATATTCACCTATATTTGAAGGGAAGAATAACATTGAGAAATAGTAAAAACAGAAAAACATATGATTTTGGAGATACAAAATACAGCCCTGAACTTATAAGGCAGTATGAGAACCCTGAGTATGCAAGGGCTGCAGAAGAATACGAAAGAAATGCAAAGAAAAAGAAAAGAAGAGAGCAGAGAAGTGATGAACCACCAAGTCTTGATGAGTTTGAAGAAATGCTTCAGGCTGAATATGGTCAGAGTAATTTAGAAATTCCAGAAAGACGCAGAAGTGGAAAAAAGGGCAGGAAAGGTAAGAAAGGCAGAAAAAAATACAGATGGAATAAGCTTAAGATTTTCAGAAATGTACTAATAGTTGTTCTGCTTCTTATTGTTGTTGCAGCAGCAGGTGCCTTTGTTGTAACTTCAGGTTTTGATAAAGAAAGTACATCAAGGGATGATTTTATGATTTCGCCAGAAGTAAATGACAGCATGAAGGACTATCGTAATATACTTATTCTGGGGTCTGACGCAAGAGCTGGTGAACCAATTGAAAACAGCAGAACAGATGCTATTATTATTATGAGCATTAATAAGAAGAACAATGATCTTACTCTTATATCTGTTATGAGAGACTCATACCTTAATATGTATTACGATTCGGATTCTATTCTTGATAAGCTTACTCATGCTCATGCTTTCGGAGGAGGGCTTAATACTGCAGTAGCCCTTAACAGAAGTCTTGATCTTAACATAAGTGAATACATTGTATTTAACTGGCAGGCAGTTTCTGATACAGTTGATACTCTTGGCGGAATAGAAATAGATGTAAAAGAAGACGAAATAGCTGATCTTAATCAGTATGGATATGAGACAGCAGCTAATGTGGGAGGTACATTTGTAGAAATAACATCTCCGGGTGTACAGGTTCTTGACGGAGTGCAGGCAACTACATACTGCAGAATCAGAAAGACATCAGGTGGAGACGAAGGAAGAACAGGAAGATACAAGAAGGTTCTTGCAGGGGTAATGAAGAAGGCAATCAGTAACCCTGTTAAAGCAACAGAAATTGTACCTGTAATAAGCCCTAATATTAAAACAAATATGGGACAGCTTGATATGATGTCAGCAGGTGTAAGAGCGCCTTTATTTGATATGCAGGACAGCATTTCATGGCCATTTGATTACTATTCAGGCCTTTTAAGCGATGGTGTTGCATATGTTATACCTGAAACTTTAGAAAGCAACGTAGTTGAACTTCACGAAAAAGCTTTTGGACAGGCAGGTTACACTCTGTCAGATACAGCACAGGGCATCAGCCAGTGGATAATAGAGGATACAGGAATATATTAGAATTATACAGGGCCCGGATTCCCAATGTCATTAAGTTAATAAAAAGAACTCACAACACATCAAAGTTTTAGTGTAGAGGGTTCTTTTTTTCTTGAATTTAATTTCATAA
>SAMEA104404100__coassemble_1278_pt1 | contig 23416 bp, 28 predicted proteins | sample SAMEA104404100__metabat2_high_PE_036 | metagenome-assembled genome bin SAMEA104404100 (sample SAMEA104404100) | Balaenoptera acutorostrata | reverse complement strand
ATAAAAAAGACCGCCCCTTTTGAAAAAACAACCGGGCGGTCTATACGGAAAAGCTGAACTACTGCTGAAGATATAATCGTGCATCTAATGGGCTCATCTGATGCATTATGGGGATAATCAGCTGGTATGCTATATATAAAACATTGCGCATGTAAGGAGATTTACATTTTACCAGTAAAATGCCTTCAGCAGAGATATTTAATTATTCAGCGTGTGGTAAAATCATTTCCACATCTTCGTGTGGTCTTGGAATTACGTGAATTGAAAGAAGTTCTCCAACTCTTTCAGCAGCAGCTGCTCCAGCGTCTACTGCAGCCTTAACAGCTCCTACGTCTCCTCTTACCATTACAGTAACAATTCCTCCACCTACTAATACTTTACCAGCAAGTGATACGTTAGCAGCTTTAACCATTGCATCAGCTGCTTCTACTGATCCTACTAAACCTTTAGTTTCGATCATTCCTAATGCCTGCATATTTGCCATTTCATTTCCTCCTGTTTACTTTACAATTTTAATTCTGGATTTACTGTTTAATCCCATTGCGTTTGCTTCTTCTGTATCAATGTGACAGTCAAGAGCTGATGTGTTGTTAGCTCTGATTGCAACATTCTTAAAGATTCCACCACGAGGGCCTTCTACTTCAATACCAACAATATCTCCATTTTTAACACCAAGTTTTTCTGCATCTTCCAAAGTCATGTGAATATGTCTCTGCGCAACAATTGCTCCCTGTTTAAGAACTACTGCTCCTTTAGGACCTACAAGTGTTACTGAAGCAGAACCTTCAAGGTCTCCTGACATTCTTAAAGGTGCTTTGATTCCAAGCTTAAAGTTATCAGCTGCAAGTAATTCAACCTGAGTTTCCTTTCTTACAGGTCCGAGAATTCTTACTTTTTCAAGAGCTCCTTTAGGTCCTGCAATTGTCATTGTTTCTTTGCATGCAAACTGTCCTGGCTGAGATAAATCCTTGATAGGTGTCAGTTCATATCCTGCTCCGAAACATGTTTCAAGGTCTTCTGCAGAAAGATGAATATGACGATTTGAAATACCTACTGGAATTCCTTCATCTTCACTTTCTACGCTGATTCCGTTTTCGGCAAGAATCTGCTTAATTAATTTTTCAATATCTTTCTTATCCATACCTGTATACCTCACTATTTTAAAGCGCTGATAATGGATTCGATCATTGATGTTAATTCTTCTGGTGTAATTGAAACTTTATTATCATCGCAGCATTTGTCATTTCCATGATATTTCTGGAAAATCTTATCTTCTTCTGCAATTTTAGTTACATCCTTAATTCCATAAGCAAGTGTCTTTCTGTTAATTAAGTGTAATGGTGTTACGTTTTCTGAAACAGATGAACCACCCTGTGTTCCGCATCCAAGAGTAAATGATGGAGCAAGTCCTGTTGATACACCTGTACCACCCTGTGTTCCACCAGTGTTTACAAGAATTCTTGAAGCTGGTTTTTCACCAAACTTAAGAGCGATTTCTGGATCTTCTGTGTGAATGTTCATTGTGTGACCAATACCATTCTGTAAAAGTTCAATACTTAAGTCACATGCTTCATGCCAGTCTTCAACTGTGTAGAAAGCAAGAACTGTAGTAAGTTTTTCGTGTGATAATGGATCATTGTCTCCAACACCATTCTGTCTTCCAACAAGAACTCTGATGCTGTCGTCAACTTCAAATCCTGCAGCTTTGGCAATAACCTGAGGTCTCTTAGCTACGAATTTTGCATTCATGCTGTGGCCATTCTTGAATAAAAGTTTGCATACAGCTGCTGTTTCTTCTTCTGACATGAAGTAAGCACCCTGTCTCTTTAATTCAGAAATAACTTCAGCTTCATTGCATTTTTCGCAGATAATTGACTGTTCTGAAGCACAAACTGTACCATTGTCAAATGTTTTACTTGCAAGAATCTTTGTAACAGCTTCTCTTACGTTAGCTGTTCTTTCGATGTATGAAGGTGAGTTACCAGCACCAACACCAATTGCAGGCTTACCAGCACTATAAGCGGCTTTAACCATTCCAGGGCCACCTGTAGCAATAATAAGTTTTACATTTGGATCGTGCATTAATTCGTCTGTAGCTTCCATTGAAAGAGTTTCAAGGCATCCGATACATCCTTCTGGAGCACCTGCTTCAATAGCAGCTTTTCTCATAATTTCAGCAGCTCTTAATGTACATTTTTTTGCAGCTGGATGTGGTGAGAAAACGATTGGGTTTCTTGCCTTTAATGCAATGATTGATTTGAACATTGCTGTTGATGTTGGGTTTGTTGATGGAACAATACCCATGATTAAACCAACTGGTGTAGCAATTTCAACTGTTCTTAATTCTTTGTTTTCGGAAATGATACCCTGAGTTTTCATATCCTTAATGTAATCGTATAGCATTCCTGTTGCCATGTGGTTCTTGTAAACTTTGTCGTTTGCAATACCAAATCCTGTTTCTTCAACAGCCATTTCTGCTAATTCAACAGCATGTTTTTCACCGGCAACTGCCATGTTTCTAATAATTTTGTCGATTTGTTCTTCTGAGTATTCAGCAAGAGCTTTTGCAGCTTCTGCACCTCTTGCAGCAAGATTTCTTGCTTCCTGAATTGAACGTAAATCTTTATCAAATTCCATATTCTTATCTCCTTATCCTAAAATATCATTTAAGATTCCCTTGTCATTCAAGACTTTGATTACTGATGCAACAACCTGATTACGATCAAGATCTGCACCGCAGCATGTAACATCTTTTACAGCTTCAGCAACTGCTTCTTTTACGTCGCAGCAGCCTTCTTCTTTGTCTTCACAGCATGGAACTTCATCTTCTCTTACAAGTCTGATACCGTTGTTTCTTACTGCATCTTTTGCTGATGGTGTAAAAATTGTATCATCATCAACTACAAGATAATCAAGACCATCGTTTATAAGACCTGTAATAGTTTTGTCTGTAATTAATTTTTTCATAGTACATCTCCCTCTTAATAAAGTGTGTGTACGAGTTTAGCTGATGGTGAAGGAATAATTTCTGCATTAATAAGCATTCCCTTTTCACCAATAGAATTAACACCTGTTTCAACTCCGCTTTTAACTGCAGCTACATCACCTGTAAATGTGAAGTACGCTTTTCCACCAAGACCTGTTCCAAGTCTTAATTCCACAGCTTCCAGGTCTGCGCATTTTAAAACAGCATCAGCTGCAATAACCATGGCAGCCAGGTTATATGATTCTAATATTCCAAGAGCCTGAATTCTTTCTGGCATTGATGCTGCAACAATTGCAGGGAAAACACCATCATGAACATTTGGAATAACTATTGAATCAACATAAAATTCACCAGCAGATCTTTCTCCCGCTTTAACTGAGTTTTCTACAGAAGAAACATCTCCATAAACAATAGCAACATACTTGCCAGGGCAGACTGAATTTGCTGTAGCTATTTCTACATCGGAGGTTTTTACCATCTGATCTGCTGCATATATGCCCTTAGCAATACTGTTGAACTCAACCATTCCTATAGCTTTTGCCATTATGATTCCCTCCTTATATAAATAGTTCCATTATCAATTTTTTCCACTATACCATCAATACTTGCGTGTACTGCTGCACCTAATGCTCCTTCTGGTATACGTGCAATTTTCTGTCCCTTTGTTACTCTGTCACCTTCGCTTACTACAATTTCAGCTGGTGCACCAACATGAGGATGTGTTGATATTCCTACCATTTCAGGGTTATAAACCATATCTGGATCTAAAGGCGCTGGTCTATCAAAACGTAGTACATCAATTCTTGCCATTAGTCTCTTACTAGGAATCATTCTGTGTTCTCTCATAGATGATGGTGTGTATTCAGCCTTTGGCTGATGTTTCATTCCTTTACTTCTTGTTTCGTTAATAAAGAAAAGATTTGCCATCTTAGGATTGATTCCTGCAGGACATACAAAGTATTCACAAAGGTTGCACTGACAGCATGTCTGTGCAATTGTCATTGGCTCACCAGCCTCAAGACTGTAAGCCATGGCTCTTACCATTTTGTGAGGACTTGTACTGTGACCTAAAAGATGTCTTGGGCACATATCTGTACACATTCTGCACTGTTCACATGCACTCTTGTTTAATCTGCGTGCTGAATCCATTGTCTTGCTTTTCTTTTCTACAAGGTTATGATCTTCTCTTACAACTACAAGACCCTTTGTTTTCTTTGTTACAAAACCGTCTGTATCTGCCATAAGAGGGCCCATCATAGGACCACCGTCAATAACTCTGAATCCCTTAAGATCCTTAATGCCCGCCATTTCGAAAAGTTCTTTTAATGGAGTTCCTACTGGAACTTTTACTGTTACAGCTGATGGAACATCACCAGCAATAGTTACATACTTTTCAGTTACAGGCTCATCCTGAGCTGCATTAAACACATTAAGCGCTGTTTCAGTGTTAATAACTACACAACCTACATTAAGAGGAATTCCGCCTTCCGGAACTACTCTTCCTGTAATTTCATATACAAGAACCTGTTCATCACCTGCGGGGTAAATGTCTGGAAGTTCGTGTACTGAAACTTTTTCTTCAAGGTCCATATTTTTGATTGTTTCTCTTAAAATACGGATTACTTCCTTGTGTTTTACTTTAATACCGATTATAGCTTTTCTGGCTTCAACCTGCTGTCCTGCCATATAAAGTCCTGCAATTATTTTTTCAGGGCAGAACTCCATAAGCTGCTGGTCAACTCTTAAAAGTGGTTCACATTCAGCACCGTTTAAAAGAATTAACTCAGCTTTGGACTGTAGTTTTACATGAGTAGGAAAGCCTGCACCACCAGCACCGATAACACCGGCTTCTTTAACTTTATCTACTAAGTTCATGTCTACTCCTTTTTATTCAAATGTACAGTCGTCGTCAATAATACCAACTACAACTGCGTCTACTGGAACATCATCTGTTCCAAGCATTCTTCTTGCAGAAGAACCAGTGGTTACAATTACTCTGTCGCCAATTCCTGCACTGATTATATCTACCACAACCATCTGCTCTCCATTGGAGTTTCCGCCGATTTTTTCTGCAAGCATAAGTTTGTATCCCTGAAGGGACTCCGCTTTTCTGGTTGCCCAGATATTATCAATAAGTCTGGCTGTAATCACTGTATTTACCTTCTTTCAATTTATTGTCTATTTCCTGTAAAGCGTCTGCAACAGAAGCTGTGTCACCAAATAATGCAAGGAGTGTCATATGCTGAGGGCATACACCTCTTACATCATATACATGAACGCCAACTGCTTTTTCTGCAATGTCTGATGCACAGAGCATATCGATCATCTGACCCTGAACAAGGCCGATTGCATCAACATTTTCTTCTACAGGCTTCTGACCGCTTAAAGCAATTCTTCTTTTTATCATTTCGACCGTGCCTTCTGACGGTGATTTAATAATTCTTAAATTCATGACTTATAACTCCTAGTCAATAATCTGATCTGTACAGCTTAAAGCAATTCCAATAGGTGTTACGAAAAGAGGATTTAATGGCTTATATGTATTAATTCCTGTGTTCTTTTCGATTACTTTTTCAATACCTGTAAGGCAACTGCTTCCGCCAACAAGAACAATATTTTCGATGTCATATCCTTCAATACCTCTGTTAATGATTGATGAAATCTTTTCAATAACAGGTTTAAGAACAGGAAGGATTTCTCTGTGGTTTCCATTATCTCTCTTGTATAAGTCTGCCTCGTTAAATGGCATTTTGTATGCGCCGGCAAGAACAAGTGAGAAATGTGTACCTCCAGTTGCTTCATCGCTTACAGAAACTACCTTTCCATCTTTAAGAATAGAAATACCTGTTGTTCCTCCACCGATGTCAACTACTGCTCCATTATCAACTTTAAGGAGCATGTTTGCTGCAGTTGGTTCATCAAGCATGTTTGTTATTTCAAATCCTGCTGCCTGAATTACATTCTTTACTGCACCTCCATCAATAGAGTCTGTACCCGGAGGAATTGCACCCGCTGCGTAAATTAATTCTGTACCAAGTTCTTCTTCGATTTTTTCCTTCATACTCTTAACGATTCTGATAGCACCGATATAGTCAACAATCATACCATCTTTTACAACATCAGCGTACTGATATGCACCTGCTACAGGTTTGTATTCTTCATCAAGAACAACCATTACAACGCATGCTGTACCAAGGTCAATTCCTGTATAGTATTTTCCTGAAGCTGATTTACGGCTATGATTGATAACCGCCTCAAATTCTTTAACATATTCATCGCAAAATCCAAAGTTCACTTCTTTTTTATCCATAATTTACGTACCGCTCCTTACTGCAATAATTTTTATTTGACAGAACTTTTTATTCTAGATTAATTCCTGCCAGTTTGCTGGATATACAAAGTATGCATATCTTGTCTTATTTGGTGTCTGGAAGTGGATGTGGCTTCCTGCCGGAATATATAAAATTTCGCCAGGTTTACCTTTTACAACTCTTCCATCGATTTCGATTTCTAAATCTCCACTGATTACATAATCATATTCGTCATATGTAAGTGTCCATTCGAAACTTGTGTGATCAAGTTCCATGATTCCTGCACCCATTCTTGGTGCTTCTTCAAGAGTAACGATATCCTTAAGATATACGCCTTCAGCTCCTGCGAAAGGTTCGCATTTAACTGTATCTGTTGCAACCTTTAAGATACCGCTTTTGTCTACTTCCTTAACGAAGTCATCTTCTTTTGATTTTAATGTTTCTTCAACTACTTTTGCGATTATTTCACGTAGTACTTTTTCATTCATTTCCATAGCTTATCTCCTGAAAAATATATGGGTGCTGAATATTATTAAATATTAGACAGCACCCTCTATTTACACTATATTAGCCTTCAATTTCAGCTGCTTCTTTTTTTGTTACTGTTTCAACTTTTGCAAGTAACATTGGTGATAAAACGCTTGCTAAAATAAGAGCTGTAATACCAGCTACTAACTTACCAACAATTACAGGGAAAATCATTTCGCTGTTTACACCTGCTGTGAATCCTAAGTGGTCACCAAATACGAATGCTGCAGATACTGCGAAAGCAACGTTAAGGATTTTAGCCTTTGGATTCATTTCGTGCATGATGTTGAACATTGCAATGTTGTTAGCAAGGTTTGCTATAACGCCGGCACAACCAGCTTCGTTCATGCCAAGTTTTCCACCAATCTTTTCTAATGGTTTAGCAAATGTCTTTGTGATCCATTTAACCATTGGGAAAGCACCGATTAATACGATAGCAATCTGTCCGCATGTAAGAAGTCCTGATTCAAGAGGAATTGCTCCTGATGCATCAGGTTCTACCATTAAGTTAAGTAGTGGGAACTTGATGCCTGTTTCGTATTCAAATACAGCAATAGCTGTAAGAACTGTAATTACAATTGTAACACCAGTACCGAATTTGTTAAAGCCATTTATCATTTTCTGAGGCATGAACCATAATCCTAATACGATTAAGCCAGCGATAATGATAACTGGAATTAAGTTAATAAGTACTTCTACCATGCTGATTTTGTACTGTGTAGCAAAATTCATTACAAGACCACCTGCAATACATCCAAGTGGAACTGTGATTAAACCAGCTAAGATACCAGCGCCAAGATAGCTTCTGTCTTCTTTTTTAATGATTCCTAATGCTACTGGAATTGTGAAAACGATTGTAGGTCCCATCATTGTACCAAGAATAAGTCCTGCGAAGTTACCAATTGATTCGTTTGCTGCCATTTCCATAGCCAGTGGATATCCACCCATATCGCATGCTAATAATGTTGTTGCGAACATTGATGCGTCAGCTCCTACAAGCTGGTAAAGTGGAACGATAATAGGTTTTAAGATAATTGCAAGTACAGGAGCTGCTGCTACAACACCAGCCATAGCTGCTGCAAGAGGTCCCATAGCGTTAAAGCCTTCATCAAATTCAGCTCCGTAACCAAGTTTGTTTCCTCTCATTTTATCAACTGCACCTACGATCATGAAAATCATCATGATGAAAATGATTACTGAGTTTACAGAAATACCTGAAATCCATTCGGACATGCTTTCTGTAAATACTGAACCATTTGTAATGTGAGATATTAGTTCATTAAACATTTAGTCTTCCTCCTAAGAAGTTTTTGTTTCCCTAACCGGGATTTCTTTCTGTGAGTTTTTTCTCATCAATTATTGCAATTACTGTTGCATCAATAGGAAGGCTGTTATTGGAATCACATACCCTTGCGGAACTTCCTCCTGTAATAAGCACGGTTTCTCCTATACCTGCATCCAGTGCGTCTGCAGCGATAAGAGTTTCAGATTCGCCCTGTAGAAGACGAACCTGAAGTAGTTTAAATCCAGTTAATGATTCAGCCTTCGCGGTTGCCCATATTTTTCCTACTACTTTAGCAAGCTGCATTATAAACTCTCTTTCTCAATAACGCTTATGGTAATAGCGTTTCTTTCTGCAAATTCTTTTGCCATATCTGAGACAATAGTCTTTTCCTTAATAAGGATTTCTGTATTGCCATCATTATATGCGCGTCTTATATCCGTTTCAGTAAGGACTTTTTTCTCGATTAAGCATCCTTCGCATTCTGCCTTACTGCCGGATAATCTTTTTACTACAGCATCTTCTTTTTCAATTCTGATGCCAAAGCTGCGAAGAATTTCTACCTTTTCGTTCAGCATATTGAGATAAGCTTTTGGAGCTGTATCTCTGTATCTGTATGAATCAAGGTCATCGAGTATAACTGTAATTTTCTTACCTTCAAGAACAGCCCTGCTTACTAACTTAAGGTATGGCGTATCCGGCATACCTGATGTTAATTTCGCCAGACTTTCGGTGTCCATATTTCTTACAAAGATTTCTTCCATCTCAGCAAGATTTACATCACTTAACTGATCATATGAACACTGAACTGCATAATTTTCTGCAATATCTGCGTCACCTCTGAAACAATGAGTGCACGAATGGTTAAGTCTTGTTAAGACAAGAATCTTCGGGCGATTATCAGGGATTTCAGCGCTTTCGGTAACTTCATCAATTACAGCTTCTGTTTCACAACTGTTATCCTTAAGTCTGTTTTCTACAGCCTTAAGAATCATTTCGACTAATTTATCTTTATCCAAGCGTATCTCCCTTTCTCATTATTTTTCTTTGTAGGCTCCGCCTAAGTATTTACACATCATAATGTGTAATGCACTTGATAATCTGTTAAGTTCTTCAATAATATCTGCTCTTGTCATTTTTCTGCCTACTTTGAAAGCATCTACAGCAACAAGTTCAGTTTCTCTGATTTCTGCTCTTATCATATTAAGTAGTGCATATGTTTCTCCCATTGAATACTCTGGAAGAAGCATATATTCAATATTGTAGAATTTCTGTGGATTGTGAGAATGCTCTCTTAGTTCCTTGTGGTTAAGGCCAATAATTGTTTCATTTGTAAATGGTTCATCAAGAACTTCACAACGCATAAGCTCTCTTAGAATTCTAAGAATATCATCTAAGTCATCAAGTAATGCTTTGCTGTTTTCTGTTCTTGCAATTACAGCCTGTGTTAATACAAGGTCAGCCTGAACCTTATCAAGTTTTCCCCTGTAAACAATTCTTGGATGATTTTTGTCAACAAGTCTGTTGCCGAAAAGGTGAGTCATGTGCTCTGGCTTATCAGCATAAAGTCCACCTGTTTCTTCATCTATGAATCTCATTACAGGATTCTTTTTCTTTGGTTCACTTGGTTTTACTATTTCAACTGGTTCTGTTTCTACAGGTTCAGCTGCTTTAGCTTCTTTAGCTTTCTGAGCTTCTCTTTTTTCTCTGTTTCTCTCAAAATCAATTCCGATCTGGAGCTGATTCAGATATTCTCTGGCTGCAGGTGACAGTATTTTGCCTTCGGGTATATAGTAAATATCCGGATGTTCAGCTTTTAATTCTGCTCTTAAGATGGCTTCTGTTATTGCCCTCATTTACTGCACCTCCTGTTCAGTATTTACTATTCAGCGTGTGGTAAAATCATTTCCACATCACCGTGTGGTCTTGGAATTACGTGGATTGAAAGAAGTTCTCCAACTCTTTCTGCAGCTGCTGCTCCAGCGTCTACTGCAGCTTTAACAGCTCCTACGTCTCCTCTTACCATTACAGTAACAAGACCTCCACCTACTAATACTTTGCCTGCTAATGATACGTTAGCTGCTTTTACCATTGCATCGGCAGCTTCGATTGAGCCAACTAAACCTTTAGTTTCAATCATTCCTAATGCCTGCATATTTGCCATTTCTATTCCTCCTGCTACCTCAGACTGATTACTTTTCAGCGTCTTCAATAGCTTTGATTAATTCATCTTTTTTTGCAAATTTTATTTCCTGCTTTGAAAGTTTAATTCCTTCTGTTGCTCTTGCAATTCTTCTTAAATCACCAACTGTGTGGTTTTCAAGATTTTCTTCATCTGCTTCAGCAACAGGTTCTTCCTCTGCTGTTTCTTCTATAACAGTTTCTTCAGTAACTGCTTCTTCGCGAGCTGTTTCTTCTGCCATTGTTACTACGGGAGCAGGTTCTGCAGGTTCTTCTTGTTCTGTAAGATCCTCTTCCTCTTCTTCAATAACAGCTTCTACTGGCTCTCTTTCCAGCATTTCTCTGACACTTCTGTCTGGTCTTGGAATTACATGAATTGAAATCAATTCACTTACTCTTTCAGCAGCTGCAGCTCCGGCATCAACTGATGCCTTCACTGCTCCAACGTCTCCTTCTACAAATACAGAAGTAAGACCGCCGCCAACTTTAATCATGTTTACCAGAGAAACATTGGCAGCTTTGAGGCTTGCATCAAGGGCTTCTACAGCACCTAATCTGCCTTTAACCTCTATCATTCCTAAAGCTTTCATATTTCTCTCCTGTTTGTCTGATACTATTCAGCGTGTGGTAAAATCATTTCCACATCACCATGTGGTCTTGGAATTACGTGAATTGAAAGAAGTTCTCCAACTCTTTCTGCAGCTGCTGCTCCAGCGTCTACTGCAGCTTTAACAGCTCCAACGTCTCCTCTTACCATTACAGTAACAAGACCTCCGCCTACTAATACTTTTCCTGCTAATGATACGTTAGCTGCTTTTACCATTGCGTCAGCAGCTTCGATTGAACCTACTAAACCTTTTGTTTCAATCATTCCTAAAGCCTGCATATTTGCCATTTGTATTTCCTCCTGATATATCTTTTTTAATTAATTAAAATGCTGTTGGGTTTTCAGCTACGAATTCAACTGCTGATGCGAAAGCGTCACAAGCTGATTTACAAGCTGACTGTGTACCTGTTAATAAAGCTCCGCCGAAGTTAGTTTCTGATGGTGGTGCATAAAGTACACAAAGTTTTACGTCTGCTGCTTTTAATGCAGCATCTACTGCGTACATTGCTTCAAGTGGAGGTGCAATAAGGTAAGCAAGAGCTTCGCCTTCTTTGATTCCGGCACCTTCTGAAAGGTATGAACCAGTTCTTGAAATGCAGTGTGCATAGTAGCAGATTGAGTCGTCATCATTAGCTGATACGAAGTGAGCTTCATTTTCGATGAAGTCTACTGCTGCGTCAAGACCACTCTTAACTTCTGCAGGGTTTGGTCCTGCAAGAATTCCGATGATTTCTCCAGCTAATGCTGTGTTAGCATTTGCTGCTCCACCGTAGAAGCTCTTAGCGTATGCTACTACAACGTCAGCTTTCTTTGTTGCTTCATCAAGAGCTGTGTATGTAACGTCATCGCAGTCAGCTGTAATAAGAGCTAATGATTTGTAGTTTTCAGGAACGTTATCTAAATCTTTAAGCATATCCTGAGTTGCATTTGGAATAATTTTAGCAGCTAAGACTTTAGCTGGTAATGGATCTCTTTTCATTTTCGCCTCTCCTTATAGTTTTAAATCTGTACCACTTGCTTTTTTGTCAAGGATTGTCTTGATAATTTCAGCAATATGAGCACCAGCTTCAGCTGGAAGTGTTCCTTTTGAGTGAATGTTTGAAACTACTGTTCTTCTAGCTTCTGGCATTCCGATAGTTCCTTTGTAAGCGATATAAGCTGACATTGATGTAGCTGTGATCAGACCTGGTCTTTCGCCAACAAGTACGCATGTAACGTCTGCACCTGTGATTTCACTTACTTCGTCCATAACACCAACTCTTCCGTATTTTGTGAAGAATGGAGTACCAACTTTGATTCCATCACTCTTCAGACCCTGTAAAATACCTGATAATACTTCTTTTGTATTAGCTTCTACAGCAGCTGAGCTTAAACCGTCTGCTACGAAAATCTGAACCTGTGGGTTCTTTTCGCATTTTTCTTTAATCATTTCAACTGACGCTTCGTTAAGTCTTCTTCCTAAGTCAGGTCTTGTTAAATATGTATCTTTGCTGTCACATCTTGACTGTGTAATAAATAAGCCAAGGCTTTCAACTAATTCTTCATCTACGTCTGAGAATACAGCGTCCTGTGCTGCTGAGTGAGCAGCTCTGAATTCTAACTGAGGAAGAGTTTTGTATCTTGCACCAGCTTTACCAATTGCTAAACGGCAAGGAGCATACTGCTTTAATTCCATATAACCTTCTTTGTCGTATGCATCTTCTACAAGATACTGTTCTTTAATATCGATTGCTGTGATATCTTCAAGGCATCCATCTTCTATAACGCATGCATCGTCTTTGCATGCTGCTGTTGCTGCAGGAGCAGCGCCATCAAGATTCATTTCTTCTAAAACACTTTCAATGATTGCTTTTAATTCTTTTGTATCCACCAGTTCGTCCTCCTTTATTTCTTAAGAAATATTGATGCGTCTCCAGCTAATGGAGTTAATTTACCATTCTTTGAGATTCCCATCTTTTCTAACCACTGATCAAATTCAGCATTTGGTCTTAAGCCTAATGTTTCACGTAAAGCTGCTGCTTCGTGATATCCTGTGCACTGGTACATTAACATGCAGTCGTCACCCTGAGGTACGCCCATTACATAGTTACATCCAGCTGCTACTAATAATGTAGCTAAGTTTTCGATATCGTTCTGGTCAGCTTTCATGTGGTTTGTGTAGCAAGCGTCACAACCCATTGAAATACCTGTTAATTTACCCATGAAGTGGTCTTCAAGACCAGCTCTGATAACCTGTTTTGAATCGTACAGGTATTCAGGTCCGATAAATCCTACTACAGTATTTACAAGGAATGGCTGATATCTCTTAGCAAATCCATAACATCTAGCTTCCATTGTTAACTGGTCCCAACCGTTATGTGCGTCTGATGATAATTCTGAACCCTGTCCTGTTTCGAAGTACATTACGTTAGGTCCTGTTGCTTTACCATATTTAAGAGCATACTGTCTTGCATCTTCGATCATCTGTGCGTTAATACCGAATGCTTCGTTACCTTTCTGTGAACCAGCGATTGACTGGAATACAAGGTCAATAGGAGCATTTAATTTTTTAGCTGCTTCAATCTGTGTTGTTACGTGAGCAAGTACGCAGATCTGTGTTGGGATATCCCATTCGTTTCTGAATTCATCAAACTGCTTTAAGATTCTAGCAACGCTTTCAACTGAGTCGTCTACTGGGTTTAAACCAATAACTGCGTCTCCGCATCCAAGGCTAAGACCTTCCATAACTGATGCGATGATTCCCTTAGGATCGTCTACAGTGTTGTTAGGCTGTAATCTCTGTGAGAATGTTCCTCTCTTACCGATTGTTGTGTTACAGTGAGCTGTAATTTCAATTTTCTTTGCACCGTAGATAAGGTCAAGGTTGCTCATTAATTTTGCTGTACCAGAAACGATTTCTGAAGTAATACCTCTTGAAGCTCTCTTGATGTCATCTCCGGATGTTTCTGTGTCAAGTAACCATTCTCTGAACTCAGCAACAGTCTTGTTTTTGTGTTCTTTGAAAATTTCTTCGTTTACGTCATCCTGAATAATTCTTGTTACTTCGTCTTCTTCATAAGGTACTGCAGGGTTATTTCTTAAATCATTAAGAGTTAAGTTTGCAAGTACCCATTTTGCAGCTACTCTTTCTTCTGCTGATTCAGCTGCGATTCCTGCCAGTTTGTCTCCAGACTTTTCTTCATTAGCTTTAGCCATTACTTCACGTACTGAGTCGAATTCATATGTGTGGCCAAATAACTTTGTTTTTAGGATCACTTTCTTCACCTCTTACTTTCATTCTTTTCTTTAGCGATTAAAAATTAACGTTTTTGTTACAACTGGTACTACACGTCCATTGGCTACCGGTTCTCCAATATCAACATAGTCTCCGTCTTTTACAAAAATGTTATCTATACAAATGACCTTGCGTTTCTGCTCCATGAGCATTACTTTAAGGGCATTACCCAGGACTTTACCAATGTCACATTCTACTATTAAAATAATTGGAACATTAGGATTGTCATAGGATTTTATACCTGCTATAACCGCTTTTGCCAGTTCCTGGACACGATCGAATGTTTTGTAATTTTCACCTGTTAGTGCAATTGCAACACATTCATCTTTGCTGCGGTTTGTGAAAATATCTATTTTTTCAGCTAAATCTTTTGAAAATAGCTGCAGGTCATCTTCTTCAGCCTCTGTCATTTTAATAACAGGGATGTTTTTGATTGGAAGGCATTCAGCTTCATATCTGATTGTGCTTCCGCTTACTTCAGTTGTATGTGTTCCTGCACCAACAACTGTTGCTCTGATAGTTTCTACTGCTTCGTATAGTTTTACTTCTTTGAAATATCTGCATTCTCTGATTGCTTCTCCAAGAAGAGGTCCTATATCGTTGTATCTGAATACATCTTCTGATGAAGGATTGTAAACAATATCTGCTACTCCGCCTGAGAATGTAACTCCATCAATTGCTACATTTTCAATTGGTTTTCCTTCATTAGTGTAAAGTCCGTAATGATCTTCACTTTTTGGTGCAAGGCCAAGAGCCACTGCAAGTTCGTCAGCCATGATCTGACATAATTTCTTAAGGTCAGCCTTATCAGCTCTGTCTCCCACACTAATGTGAATACCGGCTTTTTCGGCCATTTTCTTTGTCTTTTCATAAATGTATGAAATCTTACCATTATTAATCTTTACAAGTCTTCCGCCAATATCAAGGCATGATGTTGCAATAAGGTCTCCATTATGGAATACTGCAATATTACTTGTTCCACCGCCAACGTCAATGTTTGCAATGGTGTTTCTGTCTTCTTTTGACATTCTGTTTGTTCCTGCGCCCTTTGCAGAAAGTACAGATTCAAGGTCAGGACCAGCTGTTGCTACTACAAAGTCGCCTGCCATAGTACTTAATGCTGCAAGAACATCGTTTGCATTTTCTTTTCTAGCTGTTTCTCCAGTAATGATTACTGCACCAGTGTGAAGATCTTTTGGATCCATCTTTGCACTTTTGTACTCACCAGCAACAATATTCTTTACACCTTCGGCATCAATTGTCTTTGTGTCTGTTAGTGGAGTAAAGTAAATATTACTTCTGTAAACAACTTCTGTGTCAACAATATTTATACGGGGCACTGTATAACTTGTTGCTTCGTTTTCGATTGTCAGCTTACTGAAAATCAGCTGAGTTGTGGAAGTTCCAATGTCAATTCCAACGCTGTTAATTATTTCTTTCATTGTTGTAACTCCTAAAAAAGAAGCACTTTAATAAATCCACGTTTATAGTGGATTATTAAAATGCTTCATCACATTCTTAATTTTCCTTCGTCGGAAAATCAATTTTATTTGATTTATTTAAAATATAATTTTAATCCTTGTACCTTCAGATCCTGAAGTAACTGTAATATGACCTCTGAGCTTTTCTTTTACCATCAGGTCTATAATGGTCCATCCCATTGTTTTCTTTTCCCACATACGGTTTACGTCAAAGCCACAGCCATTATCCTTATATACGATTTCTGTCATATCATCGCTTTTCCTGAGGGCCATTATGAAGATACTGCCTTCATTACGTCCCTTAAATCCATGCTTTATAGAATTCTGAATAAGTTCCGACAGTACAAATGCCACTGCAACTGCTCTGTCCATGGATTCTTTAAAGTCACCTCCGTGACATTCAACTGTAAGTTCAAAATCGTCACGGTAATATGACTGCATCATATTATTCTTTATGCTGTTAATCAGAGTATTCAGCTTTGGTGACTCATCATCATTCTGCATAAGAATTTCATGAGTTCTTGCTATTACCATGATTCTGTTTATTGTATCATCTACAATTGCTTTTGCATCCTCAGATTCTATTTTATTACTCTGAAGTCTGAGAAGAGAAACAATGGTCTGAAGATTATTCTTTATTCTGTGGTGCATTTCCTGAACTGCTGCAGACTTTAGAATAAGCTCTTTTTCTCTCTTCTTTTCATCAGTTATATCTCTCATGTTAATCAGACAGTCAAGATCTTCCCTGTCGATTTTTGTTCTCTTTATTCTGAGATATCTTGCACCTATACGAACTTCTTTCTTTACAATCATCTGTTCCTGATCTTCGTCTGACTCTTTCATGAGGCATATGTTTTCGTATCTGTTGCCTCTGACTTTCATTACAAAACCCAGTGTATCATAAATCTTTTCAGCTGCTTTATTACAATAGGCTACATATCCATCTGAATCAATAAACAGTAGTGCTTCGTCAAGTGTATCTACAACCCTTAAATCGTCACTTACGTCTTTTTCCTCAAAATTGCCTCTGTAGCTTTCTGTAGAGAAGTCGTACTGCTCTGCTCTCTCTTCTATAATATATACTCCTATTACTCTGTTCATGGAGAAAATAGGTTCTACACGCTGTACTACAGTCTGATCTTCCTGTGTAACTGCTTTTACAAATTTCACTGGAATTCCAAGTTCAAAAGTTCTGTTTACAGCTGGCTCTTTCTCTTTTTTTGCTATCATTCCCACTACAGATTCTTTGTATGATGACGGAACTGATATTGACTTAGCTTCAGCTACTACAATTGCGTCTCCTGAACCATCCTTTAGTGGACAGTCAATAAAAGCATCTGCATCAAGCATGCTTGCAAACACATCAAGGTGTTCTGCTGCTTTTTCTATTTCTAAAATTTCTTCTTCATAGAGGTCTGTATATTCTCTACAAAGGTTTTTAATTGTATCTGACATATTTAGTCCTCATACTGAGATAAAATAAGTTTTGCAACCTTTGCCATGGCCATATTCTTGTTTTTACTGATTTCCCTTATATATGTATATGCCTCTTCTTCTGACATATTCTTCTGTTCCATCAGAATACCCTTGGCTTTGTCTACAACTCTTCTTAATTCCAGTCTTTCATTTGCCTTGTCAGTTTCCTGTCTGTACTTTAGTAATTCTTTATTGCGCGCTACTGCAAGTTCAATGTTAATGTTAAGTGATGCTTCATCAATAGGTTTTACAAGATAACTACTGATTCTGCAATCCTTTGCCTTATCAACATATTCTACTCTGTTAAACGCTGTAAGCAGTATAATAGCTGTTTCAGGGCATTCTCTGCTTATTATTTTTGCTGCTGATAGTCCATCCAGCATCTCCATTTTTATATCAAGAAGAACTACATCAGGTTTTTCTTTCTGACATAATTCGATAGCTTCGAAACCATCAGCCCCTTGAGCCACTACGTCGTGTCCCGCCTTTTCAAGAAGTGATACAATATCAATCCTTATAATAGGTTCATCGTCTACAACAACAATTCTGAGCTTATTTTCCACTCTGCTTTCCTCTCTTTACTTTTTTCACTTATGCTTTATGCTTCAAGATATGTAAGAAGTTCATCGAGACCTTCTTTTGTAACACTGCTGACACGGAATATTTTCTGTACTCCTGCCAGTTTCAGCTTTCTTTCTGCTATCTCAACCTGTTTCTCATCAGCAATATCGATTTTTGTAATAATCCCGATAACAGTTTTTGCAAAACTGCCAGCATAACCCGGAGGGAACATACTTCTTTCTTCTGTTGCTGACTCTATGAGACCAATAACCTCAGCATCTGCTGAAGTTATCATAAGAGCGCCTCTCATCTGAACTCTCTCAAGATATTCTCCCGGAGTATCAAGTATGCTATCGCCCATGACCTGAACAGCCTGGGTTTTTCTGTATTCAATGTCCTGGCCCAGAATAGCTTCACTAATAGTAGTTTTGCCACTTCCTACAGGACCTATAAAAATAATTTTCTTCATGATTAACTTGCTGTAATTTCTGTAGGTGTAAATTTCATTTCATCGCACAGTACGTGCATAACTGCTGCCATACCTGCATTAACTGCTGCTACATCTCCGTAGATAAGTAGTGATCCGCTGAATCTGTCTACAAATCCAATCTGAACATCTGCTGCCTTTGTAGCTGCGTCAGCTGCAATAATAGCACCTTCACTTGGTGTAATAGTAAAGATACCAATTGCTCCTCCTATATCAAGAATACCAAGCTTTGTATAAAGATCTGGTACAGGGTTGGCAATTACGTGAGCTAATGTAATCTGTCTTCCTGGAACGAATTCCTGAATAATACGTTCTTTTTTTTCAAAATCCATTTTACTCTCCTATAGTTCTTTATTCAGTCTGCCAAAGTAGCAGTGTGTATAAATCTTTTTGATGTCTTCTACTGTACATTCTCTTGGATTTGTAACAGTACATCTATCCTTAAGAGCATCTGCTGCCATAGAATCAAGAGCATTCTTAAATTCTTCCTGACTGATTCCCATTTCGCTTAAAGATTTTGGAATTCCAAGCTGCTCGTTAGTTTTCTTTATTGTTCTGATAAGGTTAAGAGCACTTGTTCTTACACTTTCGGAATCAACTCTGATAAGTCTTGCTATTCTTGCATATCTGATAGCGTTTTCGTTAAGACTGTCAAAGCATCCTGCATTAAATCCCATTACATATGGTAGTAAAATTGCATTTGCTTTACCATGTGGAATATGGAATTTTGCGCCAAGAGCATGGGCCATACCATGGTTAAGACCAAGTCCTGCATTGTTAAATGCAATACCTGCAAGGCATGACGCATTGTGCATTTCCTGTCTTGCCTTAAGGTTATCTGGTTCATTATACACTGTAAGCAGGTTACTTCTTACAAGTTTAATTGCTTTTTCTGCTGCTGAATCAGAGAAATCCGTAGCATTCTTTGAAACAAGAGCTTCTATTGCATGTGTGAGCACGTCCATACCTGTTGCAGCTGTAACCTGTGGAGGTACAGTAAGTGTAAGGTGAGCATCAATTACTGCAATATCTGGTAAGAGGCTGTCATCTACAATTGGATATTTGACCCCTTTATCTGTATCTGAAATAACAGCAAAATCAGTAACTTCTGATCCAGTTCCACTTGTAGTAGGAACTGCTGTAAATATTACGTTATCAATAAGTCCGTTTGCTTTTCCAAAGTATATCATAGCTTTACATGTATCAATTGCAGATCCGCCACCAAGACCAATAACCATATCTGGCTGATATTCTGCCATTGCTGAAATAGCTTCTGAAACAACATCAATACTTGGATCTGGTGTTACATCAGAATATACTTTATAATCGATACCAAGATTGTCTAATCTGTTTGAAATATAAACGTACTTACCTGTCTCTGCTAAAAACGGGTCGCATACAAGAAAAACCTTCTTAATTCCTTCGAATATGCTATCCAGTTCTGCATCGCCAATCAGTACTCTTTTTCCACCTTTAAAATTATTCATATTTTACCTTCTTTACATTAAAATAGACTTTTAAGGCTGGTGCTTCCATCGTACCAATTCTGTATCTGAAATAAAAAAAGTGTCAGTTCGCCCCGCGGGGAAAGGACACTTCATCGTATCATAAATCCGTTTCGGGCTACGTCGTCCGAACCTTTTTATTTATATTAACATTATGTATTATCAAAATCAAGCAAAAACATGTTTTTTCACACATAAAAAAAACATTTTGTTTTTTTTACATTGATTATGCTCAATATATTACGATTCTTTATATTTTATACAACACACTGCATCTGATTTTTCAGATTTTTCATGTATATAGCATATAAATTTAATATTTTTTATGTGAATATAACACATTATTACAATTGAGCACGGCACACTCTGCGTTTTTAAAGCTTTACCTTTTCTTTATAGCAAAGAGCTTAAATATAATTTCTGCTATTTCCGCTGTATCATATCCTGTGTTCTTTTCAAGTTTATCCATATATTCCAAAGCCTTTTCTTCGTCCATATCAAGATTATCCATAATAAAGTGCATGGCAAATCTCATATGTTTTGAGCTTTCTAATTCTTCTTCAGTCTTCTTCATATTGTTCTCAATTTCCCAGAGCTTTTTCTTCTGGGCAGTATTTACAAGAATATTAGGTATAAACTCTCGTCCACGCAATGGTCTTGTAAGGAAAACATCTGCAACCTTTCTGTAATCTTCCTTAACAGGATCACTCATCCCATCACCTATGAGCACAAGTGAGGTGTACTTACACTCATCCATTATCTTTTTAAGAACCGTTTTTCCCTGTTTAAAAATAAATTCATCATCTATTACAATTGCATCTGGTTTTTTTCTAAAAGCCTTAAGACACAGTTCAATGCCCTGATCAGCAATGTCAATTTCTGAATTCAGTTTATTTCTGACCTGATTAATAAATATATTTCTTTCATTTATATCACACATACCTACAAGTATCGATATTTCCATTTTGGTTTTCTCCTGAATCTGATGTGAACTAACTTTTGTATCTGAATTTCTACTTCACTTTTGGTGATATGGCTAAGCTTCCTACATTTTAATAAAATCAAACCATATACTGGTTCCCTCTTCACCTGACTTTATTCTTATAGTTCCACTTAGCTGATGCTGAATTATCTCTTTAACTATTCTGATACCATTTGACGTTTCTGATATTTTTTCAGTATCAAATCCGCATCCATTATCCGAAATCTTAATAGAGTGAGCAATATCACCCTTTGATATTGCAATTTTAACAAGCCCCTCATTTCTAAATCTGAATGCATGCTTAATTGTATTAGAAAGCAGCTCATGCATAACTGCAATAAGCGGCGTTGCAATGTGCTCTGGCAGATCAAAATCATCTCCTGATATTTCAAATTTAATATTTTTACTGCCAACAGCTTTCTTTGTATTTTCGCACAATACATCTGTAATTTCCATGACTGACACTCTTTCGTTAATCCTGGACTTCATATTAATATATGCCATGGACAGTTCAAGACGGTTATTAATCTTATTATATGCATTTCTTGCTTCTTCTGACTCTGACTGCTCCATACAATCAGAAACATATCTTTGCAGAAACATAATCTGATTCTTCCACGCATGTCTTTCTTCATGTATTTCATTATGTAGTACTCGTTTTTCTTCTTTCAGTCTGAAAATTTCCGAACGGTCTTCAATTAAAATAACATACTGAATATCCTTATTTCCCATCAGATTCAGTGAATACACATTTCCAGACAGCTTTCGTCCACTTAAAAGAAAGCTGCATGATGCTCCTATTCTGATTTTCTCTGGCCAGAAATTATATATATCCATGCCCACTAAGCTTTCAGTATATCCCAGATTTCTGAAAAGTTCTTCTGCTGCCTTATTTCCAAAACAGATTCTGAAATCACCATCTACAAATAATAAAGCTTCCTTTATTGCATTCAGCAGAAGTCCTCCGTTATCAGACAGATCAAGAACGGGCTGCGATACATCTCTTTCTTCAAGATCTGATGCTGCTACATCCTTAAGAAGCTTCTCAAAAATAAGAACTCCCACAACCTTACTATTATGCATAATAGGAAAAGCCGACTGTATTACTTTTTCTTCTGAAGGCACTGATACTGCAAGAACTCTCGTAGTAGGAAGTCCAGTTACAAAAGTCCTTTTTACTGCAGGTTCATTGTCCATTTTTATTACTTTTCCAAGAAGTTCATGACTGTAAATCGAATGTTCTCCTTCCGGAAAGGCCTCCCCTGCAATTATCATAAGTCTGGGATTAAGGGAAAGGCAGTCAATATATACATTTGCCTTTTCTTCGCTTGCCATATTCTGTATATCATTAATATACATACCTATTGTCTGGATTTCTTCTTCATTAAGTTCTGTAAATTCATGGCATATGTCCCTAAAGTCTTTATGCTTCATTATTCTTCTTTTCCTCATTCTTAATAATTATTTCCGCTACATTTACCATAGAGGTATTCTTACGATCAGAAAAGGCCTTAATATATTTATATGCTTCCTCTTCTGAGTAATTCTTATTTCCCATAAGAATTATCTTCGCTTTCTGAATAATAAGGCTGTCTTTCTGACGCTTCTCCATATGCTGTAATTCTTTGTCAGCCTTCTGTATTTTTTCTGCATTTCTCATTGCACCTTCAATGGTAGGAAAAACAAGTGACTTGTTTATTGGTTTTGTTATATAACCAGATGCACCTGCCTTTATAGCGCCATTTACATACTCAGGGTCATCAAAGGAAGTAATCATAATAACGCACATGACACCACACTTATCAGTTAGAAGTTCTGTTGCCTTTATTCCATCAATAATTGGCATTTCTATATCAACTAAAGCAATGTCAGGTTTTAATTCCTTTGCCTTTTCGAATAAAGCAAGTCCATCGGATGCAGTAGCTACCACAGAATACCCTTCCTGTGTAAGCAGTTTCTTCAGTGAATCTACTATATACTTGTCATCGTCTGCAATAATAACTCTTTCTGCCGGTTTTCTATTTGTCTTCTTTTCATTAATTATCATATAAACAGTTCCTTTTTTAAAACTTTCAAACACGCCGTATTATATAATTTTTGTTCGTAAAATACAAGGAAAGTATTATTCCTGAAAAACACTATTTATTTTTTCTTTTTCTCCCCCTTGTTATGGATTTGCTGAACCTGATTTTTAAAGTTCTATCCAAAAGGCATCCATCTTCCTTTTAAAATAATCGGATGAAGACCTTATATTTTGTAAGTTTTAATTTCACTTTTGCACAATAAGACATATTGGTTGGTGCAGATTTTCTAAGAAGATTATGAGAAATAATCTTGAATGTTACATAAATCATCTATATTTAAATAAGTAAAGGCAGTCGCCATGACTGCCCTTTACTAATAGATATCAGATCCGATTATAAATACCATAGTGCATACTCATAATACATGTTTCTGTTTACACTTTTCTTTTATTATTCAGCGTGTGGTAAAATCATTTCCACATCACCATGTGGTCTTGGAATTACATGAATTGAAAGAAGTTCTCCAACTCTTTCTGCAGCTGCTGCTCCAGCGTCTACTGCAGCTTTAACAGCTCCAACGTCTCCTCTTACCATTACAGTAACAAGACCTCCGCCTACTAATACTTTTCCTGCTAATGATACGTTAGCTGCTTTTACCATTGCGTCAGCAGCTTCGATTGAACCAACAAGACCTTTGGTTTCAATCATTCCTAATGCTTCTGTGTTTGCCA